>Ga0206932_1001_pt1 | contig 87233 bp, 69 predicted proteins | sample Alteio_BWOrgHeat_18_FD_153244 | JGI IMG/M metagenome (GOLD analysis project Ga0206932, IMG submission 153244) | Enriched cells from forest soil in Barre Woods Harvard Forest LTER site, Petersham, Massachusetts, United States -... | ecosystem: Environmental > Terrestrial > Soil > Temperate forest >...
TGAAGATGGCGTATTGCTTTTTGAAAAAGCTTCCTTGCCTTATGTTGGAAGTTTAGCAAATTATGTTCGCGAAAAACTGCATGGTAATAAAACTTATTTCAACCGCAACTTTCATATTGAGCCAACCAATGTTTGCGTTTTCTCCTGTAACTTTTGTTCTTATTCAAAATTGTATGCACACCGTGATGAAGGTTGGGAATTGAGTAAAGAACAGATGATGCACATCATACAAAAGTATGATGGCAAGCCTGTAACAGAAGTGCATATTGTTGGTGGTGTTCATCCAAAAATGAATGTATATTTTTTTGAAGATCTGCTGCGTTCTATAAAAGCACACCGCCCGGATTTACACATAAAAGGTTTTACTGCAGTCGAGCTTGATTATATGTTTCGCAAAGCAAAACTGAGTGTTGAAGATGGAATGAAATTGTTGCATGAAGCAGGGCTTGATTCTTTGCCCGGCGGTGGCGCAGAAATTTTTCATCCTGAAATACGTGAACAGATTTGTGCGGATAAAGTTGATGCAGATGGTTGGTTGCATATTCATAAAACAGCACATCAGTTGGGCATGCATACCAATGCAACTATGTTGTTCGGCCATATAGAAAATTTCCGGCATCGTGTTGACCATATGGAACGTTTGCGTCAATTGCAGGATGAAACGCATGGGTTTAATACTTTCATCCCGCTTAAGTTTCGCAACAAGGACAATGATATGAGCAATGTGCCTGAAAGTTCTTTAATTGAAGACATGAAAACTTATGCCATTGCACGATTGTATCTTGATAATTTTCCTCATCTTAAAGCATATTGGCCAATGCTTGGCAGGCAAAATGCACAACTGAGTTTATCTTTCGGTGTAAATGATCTTGACGGCACAATTGATGATACAACAAAAATTTATTCAATGGCTGGAAGTGAAGAAAAAAATCCTGCTTTATCAACTGCACAGTTGGTTTCATTAATAAAACAGGTAAAACGCGAACCTGTTGAAAGAGATACATTGTATAATGAAATAAAAAATTATGCATCCGAAGATGTGCGAGAGCTGGAAATAAATCCTTACTACAATTAATTTTCATTACCTACATTAGCAATATGAAGATTGCAATTATAAACGGTCCTAATCTTAATTTACTCGGTAAGCGCGAAACAGATGTTTACGGCAACACATCTTTTGAAAAATATCTTGAAGAATTAAAAAATATTTTTCCGGGCATTGCATTTTATTATTATCAAAGTAATGTTGAAGGTGAATTAATAAACGAATTGCAGCGAATAGGTTTTGAGTACGACGGCATTGTTTTAAATCCCGGTGGTTACACACATACTTCAGTTGCATTGGGCGATGCAATTGCCGCAATAAAAACACCCGTGATAGAAGTGCATATCAGTAATGTGCATGCACGCGAAGATTTCAGAAAGTTTTCTCATGTATCAGGAAAATCTGTTGGCAGCATTTTCGGGTTGGGGTTAAAAGGTTATGAGCTTGCAGTGAAATGGTTTGTTGATAATACCAGCAAAAAATAAACATTTATGTTTTATGAAATTGCAAACACGCATTTATTTTGGTTGTTGAGTTCATAAGATATTACCTGCCACATAACGCTATTAAACACAATTCGAATTTAAATCTGCGTTACTGAATTTTAAAATTCAGACATACCACTATCCTTATAGGCAATTTCAAAAATTAAAAAGCAGTCCCGCTGTTATTAATTAATAAATTGCATTGCTTTTAATAAGAATCCAAAGAATATGAAAACCAAATTCTACTATTTGGCATGCCTGCTGTTAGTACAGTTAAGTGTCAAAGCCCAAATGAAAATAGGGAATAACTCCACCACTATCAACAGTGCCTCACTGCTTGAACTGGAAACAACTAATAAGGGATTGGTACTTCCAAGAGTTTCGCTTACCGACGTTAATTCATCTTCACCGCTTCCTTCAGGCTTGCTTATCTCTACCGTTGTATACAATACAAACAGCGGTACCGCAGGTGGTTCAGGTGTTGGTATTTATTATTGGGATGGAACGAAATGGAATTTTATTACTAATACTTCCATCACTTCAAATTATTGGTCGCTAACCGGCAACAGTGGAACCAATGCGTCTTCAAATTTTATAGGAACGCTTGATGCAACAGATTTTGTTGCACGCACTGCTAATATAGAACGTATGCGCATATTAGGTACAGCAAGTGGCAGCAGCAAAGCAGGATGGATTGGCATGGGTGTAACAGTACCACGCAGTTCATTAGATGTTACCGGGCATTTTACAAATAAAAATGTTTTAACTATTGAAAACAGTTCAACCTCAGGTTTCAGCAGTGTTGATATGATGGATAGTGCAGGGAATTTAAAAGGCACTTTTGGATATGCGAATACGGGAACGGGCGGTCTTTTTGCAGGAAAGAATTACTTTAATATTTATGGCAACGATTTTATTTTCACTACCAATTCCAGCGCTTACGATTTTTTTATGAAGGGCAGCTCAGGTTTTGTTGGTATTAATACTAACACGCCAAGTGAAAGGCTGCATGTGGTAGGTAACATATACTTAAATGGTGCATTTATGCCGGGTGGTAACGCAGGAACAACAGGGTATGTTTTAACTTCTGCGGGTGCAAATACATCTCCTACATGGAATAGTCTTAATGGCCTTTCATGGGGTTTAACCGGCAATAGCGGTACAAGCTATGCCACTAATTTTTTAGGTACAACCGATAATATAAGCATGCGTTTCAGAACAAATAATATTCAGCGAATGATTATTGACAGTACCGGTAAAATTGGAATTGGCTTAGGTAATCCTGGTTACGCATTAAGTGTTTTATCTCCCGGCGACCCGCTTTATTTGTCAGGTGTTCAGGCAACTTCAACGTTTACAACAGACAGCCTTCTTACCATAAATGCAGGGGTTGTAAAAAAGAGTCCTTACACTTCTTTAACAGGTAATTTCTGGAGCATAACAGGCAACAGCGGAACTAATTATGCAACTAATTTCATGGGCACTACGGATAATGTCAGCCTTCGCTTCAGAACCAATAATACTGAAAGAATGGTTATAGACAGTACGGGCAGTGTTGGTATTGGTTCTACTAATTTTAATACTTATTTAAAAGAAAAATTCCTGGTTGATTATGGCAATGCTGGTTCAAATAATATTGCAACTTTTAAAGGAAATATAAATGATTATTTACAGATAGGCGTTCAAAATACAAACAGCGGCAGCAACGCCTCATCAGATGTCGTGGCTACTTCAGATGATGGTACAGATTCAACTAATTATATTGACATGGGGATAAACAGCTCTACCTACGCACCAACTGTTGATAATTTTGGCGGCCCTCATGATGGTTATTTGTACACTTATTCCAGGAATCTTTTAGTTGGAACTGCAAAAACAAATTCAGATATTATTTTTCTTGTAGGTGGAGGTCAGACTAAATTCAATGCAGTGCTGAGAATGGATGCAGCAACTGGTAATATAATAGTAGGCAAAGGAGAAAACAATACAAATGCCACCGGTAATATAATACGCGGTCCTAATGGAGGCAATGGCACAAATATACCGGGAGGCAGTTTAACTTTACAAGGAGGATCGTCAACCGGAACTGCAACAGCTGGAAGTGTTTATATTAACGGAGGAACTCCGGCAACAGGAATAAGCGGTAATGTAAATATAAATGTCAACGATAGCAGTGCGACTAACATTAATACAGGCAGTACAAAAGCTAATCTTACTTTAGGCGGAGTAGCAAATAATATATTATTGCCGAAATATAATACTGCCGGAGGTTTGTTTTATACTTCGCTTGCGACCGGACAGCTTGCCAATACAGGCACTAAAATGACGTGGGATAGCATTCACAACAGGTTAGGTATAGGCACGACTACGCCAACCGCAGCATTGGAGGTCACTCCCAACGGCACAGATAAACCTCTTATACTTCATAATGTTCCTGTTGGAGATCCAAACTTCGATAGTGTATTAAGTATAAGCTCTACAGGTGTAATTGGCTATTTAGATCCATCAACAATTCTTACTTACCGCTACTGGGGTAAAAATGGTAATGCTGCTAACGCCGGTCAATTCTTAGGAACTACAAATAATCAGGCATTACGTTTTAAATTTAATAATATACAAGCTGGTTACCTGGATGATAAAAATACCCAGTTCGGTACAAGCGCAACTATTGGAGCAGGTTCCGATAATACGGTAATTGGTGTTTCGGCATCAGCGGCTAATGGTGCAACAGCAATAGGAACAAAATCTATTGCAAGCGGAAAAGATAACACAGCATTAGGTGTAACTGCTACAGCCAGCAACAGCACACAGGAAACTGCGATCGGATCAAGTGCATTGGCTAATAATCAAAACAATACTGCTATTGGTTACAGCGCTTCTGCTATTACTAATAAAAATGCTACTGCCATTGGGGCGGGCACAAGTGCCAGTGGTACAAACTCGACGGTAATAGGTGCTAATGCTAAAACCACTCAGGATAATGCAGTAGTAATTGGTGATGCTACAACGGCTGGTTTATATGTAGGCATAGGCACCTCAACGCCTTCTGCCAAGCTGGATATTAATGCAACAGGTGCGAATAATCCCTTAGAAATGCACGGTGTGCCTACAGGCGATATTACTTCTGATAATGTACTTACTATAAACAGTTCCGGCGTTGTAGGATCAGTATCACAATCTACTGTATCTGGTTCTTATTGGAGCTTAAATGGAAACGCGGCAACTGCTTCAAGTGTATTGGGAACAACAAATCCGCAGCCATTGCAATTTCAATATAACAAGTTATCAGCAGGAGCAATAGATAATAACACTACTTCATTAGGTACAAGTTCCAGCATTGGAGCAGGTGGTAATAATACTGCGATAGGAAACTCCTCTTCAGCTGCAAACAGCGGTACAGCTATTGGAGCAAGTTCTGTCGCTACCGGAAATAATAGCACTGCAGTAGGAACAAGTGCAAATGCGAGTGGAGTTGGACCGGCAGGCTCTCAGACAACTGCTATTGGTGCAAGTGCATTGGCCAGCGCACAGAACAATACAGCTGTTGGTTATAATTCATCAGCAATTACCAAGCAAAATGCTACAGCAATTGGTGCAGGTACAAGTGCCAGCGGAACAAACTCAACAGTAATAGGAGCTAATGCAAAAACAACCCAGGATAATGCTGTAATAATTGGTGATGCAACAACCGCTGGTTTATATGTAGGTATAGGTACGTCAACACCTTCATCTAAATTGGATATTGTTGCAACTGGTGCGGGTAATAGTCCTTTAGAATTGCACGGTCTTTCTGCAGGTTCTTATCCAACGGATAATATTTTATCCATAAATAGTTCAGGTGTTGTAGGATATATATCGGCTTCAACATTAGGAGGCAACTATATCTTAAATCAAACAACCCAACAAGCGTCTTCAAACTTTAATATCAGTGGTGCAGGAACTGTAGGCGGTCTTCTTACTTCAGGTGGCGGTCATACTAATTCAGGTGCATTTACTACTTCAGGCGGAATAGTAAATATTAATACAGGTTCAAATTTTGCAACCAATATTAATACCGGTACCTCAAATGGAACAGTCACAATTGGAGGTGCTTCAAATAATATTAATCTTCCAAAACTATCTGCTTCATCAGTAGTACTTACGGATGCAAGTAAGAATCTTACAAGTTCCACACCTTCCGCTAACACTTATTTATATTATAACGGAACAAATTTTACCTGGAATACTGCTACAACTTTAGGAAGTTTTTCAGCAACAGCGCCTTTAACTTATAATAATACAACAGGTGTTTTTGGCATTAATAAATCAACCACTTCAACTGATGGTTATTTATCTTCAACAGATTGGAATACTTTTAATAATAAAGTTGGCACTATTACATTAAATACACCATCATCTGTATTTAGTAATCCCATAAATTTTTCTGTTACTTCAGGGGCCGCAACCGGAACTTTATCTTTAAACACTCAAACGGCAAACACTGTTTTTGCAGGACCAGCAGCAGGAGCTGCAGCAGCACCAACATTCAGAGCATTGGTGGCTACAGATATACCTTCACTTGCCGGCAGCTATATTCAAAATCAAAGTACACAACAGGCATCATCAAATTTTAATATCAGCGGTACAGGTACAGTTGGTGGTTTATTTACTTCAAATGGTGGTCATACAAATGCGGGAGTGTTTACTACATCAGGAGGTATTGCAAATATTAATGCAAGCTCAAATTTTGCAACAAATGTCAACACAGGAACATCAACGGGAAATATAACAATCGGTAATAGCAACAATAATATTTTATTTCCAAAATTTAATACCACAGGCAGTATATTTTTTACTACCGGCGCCACCGGTCAGATTAATAGTACCGGTACAGACATGGAGTGGGATGATGTAAATAACAGATTAGGTATAGGAACAACCAACCCCGGAAGTACCTTAGATGTGAAAGGTGCTTTAAGGTTATCTGCAAGTACCGGAGCAAGCTATGTTGCTTTTCAATCAGCAACAGGACCAGGTTCTACAACTTATACCTGGCCTAGTCAGGATGGCGCAAATGGGCAATCATTAGTAACGAACGGAAGCGGAACCTTAAGCTGGACTCCAGCGCTTACTGCCGCAGGTGCCTGGACCACGTCTGGTAATACCGGAATAAATGCAAATAACAATTTTATAGGAACAAAAGATGCCAATGATTTTGTTACCAGAACTAATAATACAGAAAGAATGCGTGTAACATCAGCCGGCGATGTAGTTATTGGTTCAGGTGATAATTCAGGAGCACCAACGGGCGGAATTGTTAGAGGCCCCAGTGCAACTGGCGGTAACAAAGCTGGTGCGGATCTGAATATTCAATCAGGAAACGGTACCGGAACTGGCGGCTCCGGCGATATTATATTTTCAACCGGTGCTGCAGGCACTAATAATGGAAGCGGGGGAAATGTAATGTCTGAAAAAATGCGGATTACCGATGCAGGCGTTGTAGGCATAGGCACAAGTTCGCCAAATGCAAGCACAAAGCTTGATGTAGCAGGGTCAGTTAAAATAGGTGCATCGGGCACTGCAATTAAAAGTATACAAGCTTTTGCTACTACCATAAATCAATCTGTTGTTGCAGGTGGCGCAACACAGGTATATGCTACAATTACAATCCCTACTGCTTTAAGTTCAACCCAGGCGGTTGTTACAATCTCTCCTGCTTTTGACCTGGCAGCCGGAATCTATATTGATGATATTCATGCTATTTCTACAACGCAAATTCACTTGCGTCTTGTTAATTCAACTCCGTTTACAGTAATAGTAAATGGAACTTTTTATGTTCAGGTTACGGAATTTTAATTATAAGGCGTAAAGATTAGGCATTCACAGCTCTGCAAATTTTTACAGTATGACCATCGGACTGAAATCTTTTTAATCTATCGGAAAATTATTATGAAAAAGTTTTACATCCTGATTTTTATTTGCACTGCGATTTTTCCTGCAGCCAATATAATTCAAGCACAAGTAAATACACAAGATTCCATAGCATTGGTTAATCTTTACAACAGCACGCATGGGCCAAGCTGGAAAAGAAAAGATAATTGGCTTTCAACGTTTGCACCTTTAGGTGCATGGTATGGGGTTACAGTTACTAATAACAGGGTGACCGGTTTATCATTAAATAACAATTTACTGGAAGGTATTTTGCCTCCCGCTTTAGGTAACTTAACCGCCATAGATAGTTTGTCATTATCAGGCAATGTATTAAGTGGTTCTATCTCATCTTCCTCTTATGGCAATCTTGCCAATATTATATTCTTTAACTTATCTTCAAATCAATTAAATGATACTATTCCTGCATCTTTAGGTGATCTGTCAAACTTGCAGCATTTAGATTTATCAAATAATCAATTTACCGGAACCATCCCTGCTTCATTCAGTAATCTTCCTAATCTGCAGGTTTTAAATTTATCTTTTAATGGCTTCAAAGGCAATATTCCTTTTTTCAGTACTAATTTGGAGAAACTTGATTTATCTTATAATCAGCTGAGCGGAGACTTCCCTTCTTCATTAAGTAATCTTTATAACCTTACTGATTTAATTTTAGGAAGCAATAATTTAACCGGAAGTATTCCGGCAGGTGTAGGCGATCTTACTGCTTTGCAAATTGCAGACTTATCCAATAATTTGTTGAGTGGAAATATTCCTTCTTCTTTGGGCAATCTTTCCGGTTTACAGAAATTGCTTTTAGACGAAAACCAACTAAGCGGAAACATTCCTTCTTCTTTGAGCAATCTTATTAATTTAAGTTTATTGAATGTATCGTATAATCAATTGAGCGGGGATATTCCTTCTTTATTCGGCAATCTCACCAACCTGCAGGAAATGAATTTATCGTATAATCAATTGAGCGGAAACATTCCGGTTTCTTTGGGCAATCTTTCAAACCTGAATGCATTATTTTTAAATAATAACGGTTTTAATGGAACAGTTCCTTCTTCTTTAACCGGTCTTTCAAATCTCACCTCTCTTGATTTAGGTAACAATCAATTTGTATTTTCAGGCATAGAAGATATTGCACAAACATTTTCTTTTGCAATCTATGCACCGCAGGCAAATATTACATTGCATAAAAACGGAAATACGCTTTCTGTTTCTGCAGGCGGCACATTAAGTAACGATAGTTTTCATTGGTATAGAAATGGAAGTTTAGATACAACCATTACAGGCGATTCAATTTTTACCGTTACCGACATAGGACAATATTCTGTTGCCGTTACAAACAGTGCTGCCACCCAACTCACATTATATAGTAATACTGTTGATATTACTGTGTTGCCGGTTCGATTGATTAGCTTTAACGGCTCATTAATAAATGGCAATGGAGTATTGAACTGGAGAACAGCACAGGAGATGAATAGTTCACACTTCAACATTTTGCGAAGTGTAGATGCAGTGAATTTTTCTAAGATTGGCGAATTGAAATCAATAGGCTACAGTAATAATATTGTTAGTTATAATTATACTGATGCATCTGTTATAAAGCTTAATACGCCAAAAGTATTTTATCGTTTGGAAGAAGTTGATAATGATGGCAGAGCACAATTAAGCAATGTGGTTTCATTAGATATACCGCGCCAGCGCATAGCAATATATCCCAACCCCGCAAGCAATTTTATTTATCTCGATTTGCCCCTGGAATATTTGCATAATGCTTCTGTTGTGGTGTTTAATATGAATGGTAAAATAGCCTTACAGCAAAATGTAGCCAACAATTCTCATCAACAAATAAACATAACTAAATTATCGCAGGGAATTTATAAGCTTGTGATTTTACAAGACGGCAAAAAATTAATGGTGCAATCTTTTGTTGCGGAGCGTTAGACTTTTTTCTATTGGCCGGCACATGTTTAATCTACTTCAATAAACTTATCAGTTTATCTGCATCTGTGCCTTGCTGGTAAGTTTGTATTAAGTGATGCTCCTTATTATACACCGCCATAAATGGTGTAAACTTTACGCGGTAATAAGATGGTATAGTATAATTCTCATCTCTGCCTATTATTATGTTATTAAACTGTTGCAGGTTAAATTTTTTCGCGAACTCTTTAATTTCGGGTAAAGGATAATAACTCACCCAAACAAAAAAAATATCCTTCATATCTGCCATCTTCTTGCTAAACTCATCTGCAGTTATCTGGCAATGCCCGCATTCCGGGCTGAAATAAATTATTACAACAGGTTTATCGGCCGGTATTTTTTTATTGTTAGTATAGCTGCTATCGGTTTGCAAAACAGTAAACTCAGGTATGTGTAAAGAATCTTTCTGATAAGGCGGAATGGTATCAAACTCCTGTGCATGAATTGAACTTATTTTTACAGCTACGAGCAAAAGCAATAAAATCTTTTTCATAATGCTAAACTAATTTATGGCAGCGTGTTAAAAAATGTTTTTTATTTTATTAACCTGGTTTTAAATACTCCCTTTAGGGGCGGGGTTTAAAAATTGCATTGTATCAATCCCATCTGCATAATCTGTAAGCGAAGGTGATTGTGTTTTGCCAAAAGGAATAAAATCTTTTCCAACAATACATTGAATATTTGTATTGTTTTTTAAACTTTCAATAAGTGTTTTCGGTTCATTATAATAACTGTAATTTACCTGGCTTACCGGTGCAAAAACACTTTCATTTTCAGTAAAAATAATTGAATCGTTCGTCATATAAAACTTATGATTCATTATTAGCAGCGCCAATTGATAATCATAATTGTTTCTGTATTTATGAAAATCAGCAAAGCGGTTATATTTTTTTAACGCATCAAGCAAAGCAATGAAATCGTAACCTTCCGGTACAAAAAGTTTTGTAACATTTCTGCAACCCATTCCATAAAACAACTGTATATCATCTGCAAGTAAATTCAATTCTTCTTTTGCTTCATCGCCTTTTAAAACAGCAACAGAAGTGCGGTTACGCCGGATAATATTTGGATACTTTGAAAAATAATATTCAAAATAACGGCTGCTGTTATTGCTGCCAGTTGCAATATAGGCATCGCAGTTTTTCAGGTTTTCTGCTAATATGAGATGATCTTTTGCGGCATTATTCCACTCAGTTAGTTTTTCAGTAATATTCCTTATCAATACTTCATCTTTTGACGAAGGCTTTATAACTGCTTTGTGTCCGCTTATAAAAACGCATAAAAAATCATGAAAGCCAACAAGCGGAATATTTCCGGCCATAACAATTCCAACATTTTTTTGCTGTGGTTCACTTACATCATATTGTTTCACCCAATCTTTCAACAAGCTTTTTTGCAGATAATTTTCAGCAATATTTTTTATTGCCAGGTCAATAAACTCCATACTGAACCAGGGATTCTGCTCTTTGGCTTTTTGTTTTACAGATTGAAGTTGTTCATCATTCAATAAAAAATATTCGCCAAGCTTAGCTATTAAATCAATACGCTCATTAATATTCATTGCTACTTCTTAATTTTACACGCAAAAGTATTTAACCAGATATAAAATAAAAGTTATGGCAATTAAAATAACAGATGAATGTATAAACTGTGGAGCCTGCGAACCTGAATGCCCGAATAATGCCATTTATGAAGGAGGCGTTGAATGGGCTTTTTCTGATGGCACTACTGTGAAAGGCACTGTAACATTAATGGACGGAGAAGTTGTAGATGCTGAACAACGCATGGCGCCGCTTGCAGTTGATACCTATTATATTACACCCAATAAATGTACAGAATGCCAGGGCTTTCATGAAGAGCCGCAATGTGCTGCCGTTTGCCCGGTAGATTGTTGTGTGCCTGATGAAATGTACCGTGAAACGGTAGATGAGTTATTGGCAAAAAAAGAAAAATTACATATTTAAAATTAGTTAAAGGTTAAAATTAAAAAAGTAAACAGGCATTATAGGTATACTAATTGCACTTTATTTGTTTGGCAGTAAACAAAAGATGTTTATCTTAGATTATCAAATGTAACTGTTGCGAAAGCAACATAATCCGGCGGGTGATATTTCCCGTCATTAAGAGGTGAGGGCGGACAACTCCTTCACCTTTTTGTTTATATCACCTTAATTCTTTATCAGAATATATTTATTTCTATTTCTTTGCGTTGATAAAAATTTTTAATGAAGAAAAAAATTGCATTGCTTACAGGTGGTTACAGCAGGGAAGCTGAAATAAGTTATCAAAGCGTGATCACTGTAAATAATAATATTGACCGCAATAAGTTTGATGTTTATTTAATTGATATAACACCTGAAGGATGGTTTTATAAAAATGAGGCGGAAGAAAATATCAGCATTGACAAAAATGATTTTTCATTAAGATTGAATGATGAAAAAATAAGTTTTGATGGCGTGTTAATGTGCATTCATGGTACGCCGGGCGAAGATGGAAAGCTGCAGGGTTATTTTGATTGTATCGGTATGCCATACACAACCTGCGATGCTACTACTTCCGCACTAACTTTTAATAAAAGATATACAGTTGCTGTTGCCGCCTTTGCAGGAATAAGCGTAGCTAAATCGTTACATATTTTTCGCAATGATGTTATAAATGAAGAAGAAATCATAAAGCAATTGAAATTTCCGGTATTTGTAAAACCAAACAACGGCGGCTCCAGCATAGGTATGAGTAAGGTAAACAAGCCATCCGAAGAAATTGGCGCTGCCTTACAAAAAGCACTGGAAGAAGATGACCAGGTTTTAATTGAAGAATTTATTGAAGGCAGAGAATTTACTATTGGTGTGTTTAAAACAAAAGATGAGATAATTACGTTACCGGTTACAGAAATAAAATCAAAAAAAGATTTTTTCGATTTTGAAGCTAAGTACAAAGGTATGAGTGAAGAAATAACGCCTGCTGAAGCTGATCCTTCTATTATAGAAAAAGTACAATCAGCAGCACGTAAAATTTATTCAGTTTTAAATTGCCGCGGTATTGTAAGAATTGATTTTATTTACAACGAAGAAAAAGGCGAGCCATATATGCTTGAAGTAAACACAGTGCCAGGTCAAAGTGCAGCCAGCATAGTTCCGCAGCAGGTAAAAGCAATGGGATGGACACTTGAGCAATTTTATACAGCGCTTATTGAAGAATGCTGGAACTAATCTTAAAACTGAAATAAATTGTAATGTTTAAATTCATCACGCAACGGTCTTTTGGCGTAAATCTTTTGGTGGCAGTTGCGCTTCTTTTAGTAATTGTATTTATATTTTTTCTTTCACTTGATTCAATAACAAAACATAATGAAACAGTAACAGTGCCTTCTGTTACCGGTAAAAGTTTAGCAGAAGCCACAACTATTTTAAAACAAAAAGATTTTGAAGTATCAGTGCAGGACTCCGTTTATATAGATTCATTAGCTCCATTATCAGTCATCAAACAATCGCCCGAATCAGAAGACGTAGTAAAAACGCATCGTACTATCTATCTCACAATAAACCGTTCAACGCCGCCATTGATTGATATGCCCGATCTGCGCGGATTTTCTTTTCGCAGTGCACAAATGTTTCTGGAAAGTCTTGGTTTAAAAACCGGCACCATAACTTATACGCCCGATATTGCACGCAACGCTGTAAAAGATCAAATGGTTGAGGGAAAAACTATTACGCCCGGTTCAAAAGTGCCCATGAGTACAGCAATAGATTTAGTGCTTGGCAATGGTTTGGGCGATACGCAACTTACCGTTCCTGATCTTATTGGCTTAACTATTTCGCAGGCCAAAGAATATTTATCAGGCGATAATATTGGTATTGGCGTTATACTTACCGAAAGCCCTGTTTCCGATACGTCAAGTGCATATATTGTAAAACAAAACCCGGAGCCGACAACACAATTACCTTCAGGTGAAGTTGCGAACAATCACATAAGAGCCGGCCAGCTAATGGATGTTTGGATAAGCATGACACCGCCAATAAAAGATACAACAACTACGCAACCCCCACCTGATAATCAATAAACATTTTTATATGCAAACAATAACAGTTCAGGAATTAAAGCAGCGCCTTGATGATGGTGAAAGCATTCATCTTGTTGATGTGCGTGAACCATCTGAAAATGCTGAGTTCAATATTGGCGGAAAGTTATTGCCGCTTGGCGAAATACGCAATATGCAAACAGAATCTATTGATGACTGGAAAAATGATGAAATTGTTTTGTATTGCAGAAGCGGCAACCGCAGTGGAATTGCAGCGCAGATTTTAGAACAAATGGGTTTTGAAAATCCCAAAAATCTTACCGGCGGCATGCTTGCATGGAAAGAAAATTTTGGTGCGGATAAGTAGAAGAACTTTTATGTGGCGAGCTGCAGTATTTCAATTAAGCACGGTTGTGTCACTCCCTTGTGCAGTTGTATTTCATAGCAGCAATTTACACGTTACTGCGAGGCACGAAGCAGCTAAATACAATTGCTTAAATTTGTTGTATGAAAGTTCAGGAAGTTATAACAATTGACAAAGAGGTTTTAGGTGGCCAGCCTGTTTTCAAGGGCACCCGTGTTCCTGTTGAAAGCTTGTTTGATCATTTGGAAGCAGGTGTTTCACTGGAAGAATTTCTTGATGACTTTCCTACTGTAACTAAAGAACAGGCTATTGCATTATTAGATATAGCCAATAAACTTCTGACTTCTAAAAATGTTGCAGAACTATATGCGACTATTGCTTGATGAAAATTTACTCAAGGGCATAAAACCTGACTTTCCTGAGCAATAATTTGTACATGCAAACCTTCAGCGAACATTTACATAACTTAATCAAACAAGCACTTGCTGAAGATGTTGGCGATGGCGATCATTCAACATTAAGTTGTATTCCTGCAAAACAAAAAGGAAAAGCCATTCTTAAAATAAAACAAGACGGCATTTTAGCAGGTGTTGATGTTGCCAGGAAGATATTTGATTTTGTTGAGGAAGAAAATATTTTCAATGCATATAAAAAAGATGGCGAGGGAATGTTTAACGGAGAAACTGCTTTTGAAGTAGAAGCGCATATTCATACCATATTAAAATGTGAACGGCTTGTATTGAACTGCATGCAAAGAATGTGTGGAATTGCAACGCTTACATATATGTATACTGAAAAATTAAAAGGTTATAAAACCAAATTATTAGACACAAGAAAAACAACTCCCAATTTTCGGTTGCTGGAAAAAGAAGCAGTAAGAATTGGTGGCGGTATCAATCACCGTTTTGGCTTGTTTGATATGATCATGCTGAAAGATAATCACATTGATTATTGCGGCGGTATTGAAAGCGCCATTGATAAAGCCTGGAAATATATTCAAACAAAAAAACCTGAACTTAAAATTGAAGTGGAGACAAGAAGTATTGAAGACGTAAAAAAAGTTTGTGCTTTTGCAAAAGAAAAAGTGTTTCGTATTATGCTGGATAATTTTTCTCCGCAAGAAATAACACAGGCACTGGAAATTATAAAAGATGATTTTGAAACAGAAGCAAGCGGCGGCATTGATTTAAATAATATTGAATCGTATGCTGCAACCGGTGTTGATTATATAAGCGTTGGCAGTTTAATTCACCAGGCGCAAAGTGTTGACTTGAGTTTAAAAGCAGTTATCATAAATTAATTTTATGAGCAAAAAAATCAAACCCGATACAAGAGGATTTGTTTACAGCACAGATCCAAACTTTTCTTTTGAACCGGAACAAACAAATGATCAGGAAACCCTGCCTGTTCATCAGCAAAAATTAAAAATACGTTTAGAAACAAAACACCGTGGTGGCAAAGCTGTAAGCTTAATTGCAGGATTTACCGGAACAAATGATGATTTGGAAGACCTTGGCAAAAAACTAAAAAATTTTTGCGGAACCGGTGGCAGTGTAAAAGATGGTGAAATAATAATTCAGGGAGATCAGCGGGAAAAAATCATGCAGTGGCTGCTGAAAAATGGTTATAAACAAACAAAAAAGATATAAGAGTAATCATTTTGTTGTAGATACGGCCAGGAAGGCAGCTTGCATTGAATCTCAAATTTCAAAAAAAGAAACTGTTTTTTCAACAAGATTCTCTTTACCCGGCTTATCACTTACAATAATTTTATTTGACGCAAACTTTTTTATCTCATCAGCAGTTGTGTTTCCTATCGCAAACAAAACAGCTTCCTGTTTTACAGAATTATTTTTAAAAAAACCGTCAACAGCACTTGGACTAAAAAACAAAACCGCATCATAATTCTTTTCAATTGTATGTTGAATAATTGATGTAGTATACACTTCAATTTCGTTTAAAGTAATCTTGTTTTTTTTAAGCAGGCCTGGCAGCTCATTCCTTTTTTTATCGCCGCAAAAAAAATAAACTTCAGCTTTTTCATTATTAGCAATTATTTTTTTTGCAAGCGCAGTTGCATCATCGGCAGTTGCTGCTATTGATGCTGAACCAAAATATTTTTCTATTAAAATTTTTGTTGTATTTCCAATACAATAAATTTTCCAGTTTGGCTTTGTGGTTTGTAAATGTTCGGCAACAGCATCCACGGCATTCATACTTGTAAAAACTACAGCAGTATTTAATTTCAAAACATTTTCAATTTCGGTTTCAACTTCTTTTGTTCTTATAATTTTTGTTTCAATAAAAGGAATTATATCTACATCAAAACCTTTTAATTTCATTTTGTTTAATAAAGATTCATTAACAGGTCTTGTAATTAATATGGATAAATTATTTACTCGCATTACGTATCTGGTGTATTATTTTGTTTGCACCTCTTTGTAATAATTCTTCTCCTGCTGTAAATCCTAACTCATTTGATTTCGATAGTGGATATATCCATCTGCTTTCTAATTTTTCTTTTCCATCAACAGATAAAATATTTCCATCTAATTTTATTTTCTTGCCTTCAACCTCAGCCAAAGCACCGATAGGCGCTGAGCATCCGCCCATTAATGTTTTCAAAAAATCTCTCTCGATCTTAACACACAATGCAGTTGGTTTATCATTAAAAACTGTGCAGCTATTAAAAACAAATTCATCATCTTTTCTGCAAACAACTACGATTGCGCCTTGGGCCGGTGCTGGTAACATCCAATCTAAATCAATAGCGTTTTCTGGTCTTAAATTTATTCTTTCCAAACCTGCAGCTGCGAAAATGGCTCCATGCCAATTACTTTCTTTTAGCTTGCGCAGTCTTGTATTTACATTACCTCTCAGGGTTTCAATTTGGTGATCTGGAAATTTATTCAGCCATTGTGCACTTCTGCGTACGGAACTTGTAGCAATCGTAAATTTCGGATTTCGGATTTCTGACTTCGGGTTTTTCCATTCATTATTTATGTATCCAATATTTTTAAGGTCTGCTTCATTTTTATAAACAAAAATATCTTTATAGGAACCACGTTTTAAAACTGCTGCCTGTATAATTCCATCGGCCATTTGTACCGGCACATCTTTTAAAGAATGTACCGCAATATCAATCCTGTTATTTAATAAAGCAGTGTCTAAAGTTTTAGTAAAAATTCCCTGCACACCCAATGCATATAATGGAGCAATTGTATCAGCATCGCCTTCGCTTTTTATATAAACTAACTCAGAAGCAACGTTTGATTTAGCCAAAAGATCCTGCACCTGCTGTGCCTGCCACACAGCCAGAGGGCTTTCTCGTGTTCCTATTCTTAAAATTGTATTTGGCATGTTATGCAGTGCAAATAAACTCATTTATTGCAGCAATATATTGGCAGCCTTTGGTATCGGTTTTTTTTATTTTACCTGCAGTTTCATTTACAACACGCTGAATTTTTATATCAAGGATGTCTTTGCCGGTTTCAGAATTTGCGTTGGGAGATGTTGAATAAGATTGAAGTGTTTCCAGTTTTATTTTAAGGTCTTTCAGCATAGGCGCATGCCTGCGCATTGCATACCAATCAGTAAATTCTTCCATCGCTTCTGCAATAATTTTTTTTGCTTTTGGTATTTCTGCCTCACGCTTTTTTAAAGTATCATCTTTTAGCTTTGATAATTCATCAACATTAACCATGGTTATGTTTGGCAGGTAACGCACACTTTCTGCAACATTACAGGGAATAGAAAGATCAATGATTAATTTGTTTTGATTTGACCTGATATGCGATGCAAGTACAACAGGTTCTTCGGCATTAGTTGCTACAAGTATAATATCTGCTAATTCAATTTCATTATCCAGTTCACTTATATCAGCTGTTTTCAGGTTAAGTTTTTCCGCAAGCTCAATTGCTTTTTCAGGTGAACGGTTAATAAGCGTAATATTTTTTGTGCCAAGATAATCCACAAGATTTTTGCATGTATTGCTTCCTATCTTGCCGGTTCCAAACACTAAAATATTTTTATCACTGAAGTCTTGAAACTGTTTTTTTATGTATTGAGCTGCGGCAAATGAAACAGATATTGTACCGCTGCTTAATTGTGTTTTATTTTTTATTGATTTGGAAGATTGCAAAACCGTATTCACCAAACGTTCAAGATAAGGGCCTAAATGATGATGTTGTTTTGAAAATTTTGCGGCTGATTTTATTTGCCCGACAATTTCATAATCTCCGAGTATCTGAGAATCCAAACCGGCTGCCACATTAAAAATATGTTCAATAGCATTTGTACCTTTTTTTATATAAGCTGACTGATTAAATGTTTGCACATCGCCCAAAGTTTCAAGACAAAGCAGGTTTATCAGGTCGTCTGCATTTTCAGTAAGCCCGTAAATTTCTGTGCGGTTGCAGGTAGAAAGCACAAAGACTTCCTTTAATCCGAATGAAGATGTATTAGAAAGTATTGAAGCATACTGATTGGTATTAACCGCAAACAAGCTGCGCAATTCAGCGTCTGCTTTTTTATAGTTTATTCCTGCAACACAAAATTTATTTATATCCATTCTTATATTCAAACTCCGCAAAAATAGCTTACAGTGTTGCTGAAAAAATAGATAAGTTGGTATGAACTGTCATTTATGTGTCATGTTTTGCGCTCATCCTTAACCGTTCTTCACAAGTGGAGGTGGAAAACTATTTTTGCGCCCTGAATGAGTAAACAAAGCAGTGCAATTATTTTAATGAATCTTGGTTCACCAGATTCAACTGCGGTAAAAGATGTGAAAGAATATCTTACAGAATTTTTAATGGATGAAAGAGTAATTGATAAACCGTACCTTTTAAGAAGCCTGCTTGTAAAAGGAATTATTGTTCCCTTCCGTGCTAAAAATTCTGCCGAAGCTTACAGTAAAATATGGACAGATGAAGGTTCGCCCTTAGTTGTTATAAGCAGGCAATTTAAAAATGAATTGCAGAAAAATTTTGAACAGCCTGTTGAGGTGGCAATGCGTTACAGGAATCCATCAGCAAAATATGTTTTGGAAAAACTGCACCGCGAACATCCGCAATTAGAAGAAATAATTTTAGTGCCGTTATATCCGCATTATGCAATGTCAAGTTATGAAACTGCTGTTGAAGATATAAAGACAGTTCATCTTCAAAAAAAATATACATCAGCAATTAAAACCATTAAACCATTTTATAATGATCCGTTTTATATACATGCTTTGGCTGAAAGCATAAGGCCTTATTTAAATAATGAATACGATAAAATTTTGTTCAGTTATCATGGCTTGCCGGAACGGCATATAAAAAAAACTGATGTTACAGGTTCTCATTGTTTGAAAGTAAATGATTGTTGCCATACAAATTCTGCAGCACATAAATTTTGTTATCACCATCAAACAATAAAAACAACAGAACTTATTGCAAAAGCTTTACATATTCCTAAAGAAAAAACAGAGCAAAGTTTTCAATCAAGATTAGGACGTGATCCCTGGCTTAAACCTTCTACAGCAGAGCGCTTAATTGAATTACCAAAAGAAGGAGTAAAGAAATTAGTGATTGTTTGCCCGGCTTTTGTAAGTGATTGCCTTGAAACATTGGAAGAAATTGTTATGCAGGGAAAAGAAAGTTTTTTAAAAGCAGGCGGAGAATCGTTTACTGCAATTCCTTGTATGAATACACAGCCGTTATGGGTGCAAACTGTTACACGATGGCTTAAAGATTATTTTGCCGGCAGTAAAGAAATGTTGTTTCAATAAACATTATGGCTTACCAATACCTGAAAGCTTTACATATAATTTTTGTAGTAACCTGGTTTGCGGGCATGTTTTATATGCCACGGTTGTTTATTTATAATACTGAAGCAAATGAAAAGGAAGAGAACATTAAAAATGTTTTGCACCAACAATTTGCTGTAATGATGAAAAGATTATGGTTTGGCATTACCTGGCCTTCCGCATTACTTACATTGGTTTTAGGTTTATGCCTGATGTTTAAAGGCGGCTGGAACAGTATTTTATTTACTCAACAGGCACGCTGGCTGCTGGTAAAACTTTGCTTTGTATTGTTGCTGTACCTATATCATTTTTCATTACATAAAATTTACAAACAGCAAATAAATAATGTGTTTAAATATTCATCTCAGCAATTGCGTATATGGAATGAAGTGGCTACTATTTTGCTGGTGGCTATAGTAATGCTGGCAACTGTAAAAGAAAGTATCAGTTTTGTTTGGGGATTGATCGGGCTCGCCTGTTTTGTGCTGTTGCTGATGAGTGCAATAAGAATTTATAAAATAACCAGGCAAAAAAATAAGCCATGAATTAAACTTAATAATTTCTTTTTACGTATTATTGGTAGAGAATTGAAAAAATTACATATTTGCCATACTAACCAGTCATTTTTAATCGTCTTAATTACTTCTATAGAAAAAATTTTACCCTTTTACGAAATTCCAACGCACATTGTGTTGAAGCTGGTATAAGAAATCAAAAGATTAAATTTAAAAAATGAAGCGAAAAAAATCATTGGTATTAGTTTGCGCTATAGCCTGTTATAGTTTTTTATTTTCTGTGAAACTGGTAGCCCAGTCAGCAGCTATTGATATTGTTACTACAGCCGTTCCTTTTTTAAGAATTTCTCCTGATGCCCGTGCCGGCGGCATGGGTGATGCAGGCATAGCAATCAGTCCTGATGCAAATTCAGGTTTTTGGGATTTGGGAAAAATCCCCTTTGCGTCCACTCCTGATGCAATTGGAGTAACTTATACGCCCTGGCTGCATGATATTGCACAGGATGTGTATATGATTTCACTTGCAGGTTATCATAAGCTGGATGAAGATCAGGCTTTTTCTGCCAGCATAAGGTATTTTAATTTAGGTCAAATTACATTTACAGATAGTTACGGTGAGATTACGGGTGAAGGCAGGCCATTTGAATTTGGCCTTGATCTTGGCTATTCAAGAAAAATATCAAACACATTAGGCCTTGGTGTTGCTTTAAGATATATAAATTCTTCTTTGGCAAATGGTGCCACAAACATTAATACAGGCGTAGCTTATAAAGCGGGTAATACCATTGCTGCAGACCTTTCTTTATATGGTAATAACACCAGTGATGATGATGGAAGTGGCTTAACCTACGGTTTTACTCTTTCTAACCTTGGAGGTAAAATTGGTTATACTGATAATGCTGAATCAAAAGATTACATACCTGCCAATATGGGCGCAGGTATTGCTTACACCTGGGCTTTTCAGGAAGAGCATAAGTTTACACTTGCTTTTGATGTAAATAAATTACTGGTTCCTGCATTTCCTACTTTAACAGGAGATTCAGCTATAGATAACCAGGCAATAAACGATTATCATACACAAAGCGTTTTCAGCAGTTGGTTTAAATCCTTTGGCGATAATGCTTATTCAGGTTCTATCGGTGCTGAATATACTTACAATAACCAGTTTTCTTTAAGAGCAGGTTATTATAAAGAAACAAAACAAATGGGCGACCGCAGTTATTTTACCGCCGGTGTTGGAATGAAATACCAGGCTTTCAATTTTAATTTTTCTTATTTGGCGCCTTCAGGCAATGGTGTTACCAGAAACCCTTTATCAAATACATTGCGCTTTAGTGTTTTGTTTGATCTGGGACCACAGGAATAATTATACTAAAATATTTTTTAAAGCGAAGGCAATTACCTTCGCTTTTTTTCGTCATTCCCGTGCAAACGGTAAATGCAAAGCATTCATCGAGTCAATTAAGAATTATTATCATCGAGATAATCTCATTTAAATATATGAATATAAGAGTAGGTTCAGGCATAGATTTCCACCAGCTTGTTGAAGGCCGCGATCTATGGCTTGGTGGTATAAAAATTCCGCACACAAAAGGTGCACTTGGCCACAGCGATGCAGATGTTCTTTTGCACGCTATCTGCGATGCAATGTTAGGTGCAGCCTGCCTCGGAGATATTGGCGAGCATTTTCCTGATACATCAGATGAATTTAAAAATATTGACAGCAAATTATTATTAGACCGAACAAATAAAATCTTACAAAAAGAAAATTATAAGTTGATAAATATTGACAGCACTTTGTGTTTGCAATTACCTAAAATAAAACCTTATGTTGTGCAAATGCAAAAAATTATTGCGGGTATTTTAGGTTTAAATGAAAACGATGTTTCTATTAAGGCAACTACAACTGAGCGTTTAGGTTTTGTGGGAAGAGAAGAGGGCGTTGTAGCGTATGCAACTGTGCTGATTGAAAAGCAAAATGGTGAATAGTTGTGATTTTATTTTCATAATGAGAGGCCCAATCGGTGTCGGTCATGACGTGAAAGCTGTGGTGCATTACACTTGCTTTATAAATGATAGGAATAAATAAACCTCTTACGCGTCATTCCCGTGAAAACGGGAATCTCATCTGATCAATAATATTTTAAAACATTAGTAGCATAATTCAATTTCAGTGCAATCCATCACAATAAAAATTATTAACAACTCTTCCAATAATTTACCTGCGTATGAAACCCTTGGTTCGTCCGGAATGGATGTGCGCGCCAATCTTGAAGAACCTGTTAAATTAGCGCCAATGCAGCGTGCATTAATTTCTACTGGCTTATTTATTGAACTGCCTTTAGGCTATGAAGCACAGGTAAGGCCGCGCAGTGGTTTGGCAATAAAGCATGGTATTACATGTTTAAATTCGCCCGGCACAATTGACAGTGACTACAGGGGAGAAATTAAAGTGATTTTAATCAATCTTTCAGATGAAATGTTTATTATACAACATGGCGAAAGAATTGCGCAGATGATCATTCAGCCTGTTACAAAAGCAGAATGGCAAGTTGTGAAAGTTTTAAATGAGTCTAAACGCGGCGAAGGCGGATTTGGTCATACAGGAAAATAAAAACATGCAAAAACTATTTTTACCAGGTATAATTTTTTTGTTGATAATAAGCGGATGCCATACAGCAAAGAAATCTCAGCATGTTGTAAAAGACACCGTAACTACACAATCGCCGGCTATAAAATTAAAACCGGTAGATTCAACTGAAATAATAAAGCAACAGCTTGCAAACACATTAAACACGCCATTAAATTTTACAACTTTTTATGGAAGGGCAAAAGCAAATTTCAGTTCACCGCAGGCATCGGGCAATGCAACAGTGTATATAAAAATGAAGAAGGACAGTATTATCTGGATATCAATCACAGGACCGCTAAACATTGAAGGTGCAAGAGTTTTAATTACACCGGACAGCGTTAAAATAATAAATAAACTGGAAAACAGCGTTCAGTTAAGCAGCATTGCTCATCTGCAGCAAATAACAAAACTGCCGCTAACGTTTAATGATTTTGAAAACATAATTTTAGGAAAAGCTGTATTAAATAACAGTAATAAACTTGATTATCTTATTAAAAAAGATTCAATAACAATAATGGCTGCGGACGAATTGCTAACCTATATGTATGCATTTACAAAAAACAGCTATTTGCTTGGTCAAAGCAATTTTCAAACTGTAAATAATACTTCGGCTACAGGGGCAAATATTTTTTATAATGATTATCAATTATCAGGCAATATAAATTTTTCTGCAAGCCGCGATATTGCCATTACAGGTGCTTCACCAGCAAATCTCCAGTTAAGTTTTAAAGAATATAATTTCAACCAGCCGCAAAGCTTTCTGTTTACAATTTCAAAAAATTATACCATCAAATACGAATAAGCATTTGAGAGCGTTAACTTAGCGGCCATCACTTCAAATAATTCTTCAATGATTAAAAAACTGTTTGCAGCCTTTACATTTTTGCTTATAGTTATTTCGGCTGTTGCACAGGAAACAAAAGAAGATATACAACAAAAGCAGGAACAGCTTAAGAAAGAGATTGATGATCTTAATAAAACCCTCAGCCAGATAAAATCCAATAAAAAAAAATCTTTAAGCCAGCTTGCACTGGTGCAAAAAAAAATTGCAGCGCGCAATGAATTGATCAATAATATTAATAAAGATTTAAACAGGCTTAATAATACCATTTATACAAACCAGCTTGAAATAAATCACATGAAGCTTGAGCTGGACACGCTTAAAATGAACTATGCACGAAGTCTTGTGTTTGCTTATAAAAACCGCAGCAGTTATGATTACCTGAATTTCATTTTTTCTGCAACAAGTTTTAATGATGCCGTTAAGCGTATTGCTTATCTCAAAAGTTACAAACAATACAGGGAAACACAGGTAAACACCATACAAAAAACACAGGATGTTTTACAGGGCAAAATTGCTGCACTTACATCAAATAAAACAGAAAAGCGAAATACATTAGTTGATCAAAGCAAGCAGTTGAATGTTTTGCAGGAAGATAAAAAAGAGCAAAGTGATGTAATAAAAAATTTAAAAGGCCAGGAAAGTGATGTATCTGCGCAGATAAAAGAAAACCAGCGTAACCAGCAAAAATTAAAAGGCGCTTTACAGGCAATTATTAATCGTGAAATTGCAGATGCAAAAAAGAAGGAAGCTGCACGTTTAAAAGCCATTGAAGATCAGAAAAAGAAAGATGCTGCGGCAAATAATACAACCACATCTGCAACAAACAATACAAAAGCAAATAATAACACAACGGCTAATAACAGCAATACAGGCAGTGTGGCTAATACAACAAATTCATCTGCAAAAAAAGACCGTGTATACAGTCCTTTTGAATCTACTGGTGAAGGGCTAACGGAATCAATCAATTTTGAAAACCGCAAAGGCAGTTTGCCCTGGCCGGTGAGTGCCGGTATTGTAAGTATTCATTTTGGTTCTTATGAAATTCCGGGAACACTGCTAAAAGGAACCAGCGATGGCATTACTATTTCATTGCCTGCAGGTTCAACTGTAAAATCTGTTGCCGACGGAACTGTTTCTGCAGTATTTGATATTGGCGGACAGCAGGCGGTGGTAATAAGACATGGTAAATATTTTACGGCATATAGCAACCTTACTGCTATTAAAGTACAACGTGGCTCAGCGGTAAATGCAGGAACCATTTTGGGTAGTGCCGATAAAGGAGGGGATGGAGATGGACAAGTTGTGTTTATGGTAAGCAACAGTAATGGCGGTTATCTTAATCCTGAAAGCTGGCTGCGTCCCCGATAATTATATTTTTTTTAGTTTAAATATTCTTTTCAAATAATTTATGGCATGATTTTATAATTTGTATTGCTATAAAAATTATTAAAGATGAAAAAACATTTTAAACAACTATTAAAAGCTGTTGTTGCAATAATGATAATCCCTGTTATGTTCTCGGCATGTGTTGTTAAAGAAAGAACGCACAGACCGCCTCCGCCGCCGGGAGAAAAGGTTATTATAAGACCATAATATTTTTTTAAAAAATGGCTTGCTTATCGCAGGCCATTTTTATTTAACAGATGTGTTGATTTAAAGAATTATTTTGTATTAATAATAATTCGATTGATGCGTATTACAATTTTGTTGTTTGTCTATTTAATTCTCCTGTTGCCGGTTGCTCAAAAAACTTTGTTTTAACATCACCGGATAAAAATCTTGTTTTTACATTTATATTTAAAGACGCAAGCCGCTTATTCAGTTTATCGTAATGCTGCAAAAGATGTGATCGTTGGCAAACACAGTATATGCCTGCGTAAAAAAACAGCCACAAAAATGCTGCGTGTTGTTACTTATTTTTCATTTTTTTCGATATATGAAATAGTCTTTAATTTTATTCAGCTAAGGAAATATCCAAGTCTTCACTAAGTACATTTTCATTCAGCCACTTCCCAAAATTTTCTAACGGCAAATTCCGAAAAGCCATAAAAGAGTAGGAGCTAACTTATCAACTTTCAATTATGAAAAAGAAATTTTTACTGTCTTTTGTAATTTTTACAAATCTTGTAACTTGTTTTAAACTGTCTGCACAAAATGCAGATGAAATTATTTTCAATCAATACCAGTCGCCATATAATTATGTAGCTGGCAGCTTTGTTATTGATACCGGTATATCGCGAACCAATCAAAAGCGGGCATTTTTAATCTGGGCCAACAACCTGCAGCAAGACAGCCTCAAGCGCAATTTTAGTCTAAGCGAATATGATCCCAATCTTAACTTTCTTACTGAACAGGGCAGCAGCACAGAAAAATTTGGTTCAGTAAAAAATATGTTCCCAAAGAAAATTATAAAATCAAAATTTGGGCATATTTATTACCTGCTTTCTTATACCACCAGTTCAAATAACAGTGTTGGCGGATTTAAAGTTTATTCTTCACCTGTTGTGTATAAAATTGATGGTAATACGCTTGGGATAATATGGGTAAAAAAAATAAATCTTTCCGCGATCAATCCAAACAATTTAAATACTGTAATTGGATACAATGATATTATTGAAACAAGTGATAAAAACGTTGTGCTGGTGGGTAAATATGCAGCCAATACACAGGCGCAGGAATATGTATTAGCAACAAAATTAAAAGGCTCATCAGGTGCAATACTTTGGCGCTATAGGTATTTTACGGGCGAGCAATGCAACGAAGCTGCTAATTCAGTTGCTGAAACAAATGATAAAAAGCTTTCTTTAACGGGGTATGTAAAAAAATGTACACCACCTACTTTTAACGGCAACAGTGACGTGTTTTATCTTGAGTTGCAAGCCAATGGTGTTCCGGTTGCGGGTACTTATGCGCATTATATATGGCCTTCTAATTTAAATATGTGGGGCGATAAGATCACGTGTTATACATCTGCTCCCGGCAAAGATCAATTAATAATTTCAGGGTATGTGGATGTGCAGGCTGTAACCGGCACAACAGACCGGCAAATACTTGTAATTAACCTGAAACAAAACGGGGCTGTTGTAACCGCACAACATGTTGGCGACCCTAAAACAGATGTTTGCAATGATCTTATTGTTACAAAGAACGGAACCTCAACAACTGATTATTTAATTTACTTAACCGGGCAAACATCTAATTACAACTCCCAGGCTTCTGTTTCTGCTGAAGCATATTTTATGTATGCAAAATTTAATACTGCTTCTGGTATAAATTCATTGGCAGAGTTCAGCACATTTCCTGTTACCACCACACCATTTAATGCTTACAGAAGCCGCAATGGAGTTGAGATAAAAAATGCAGGTGATTATAAGAAATTTGCCATACTTGCTACGGGTGTTTACCAGCCAACTACTACCACCAGCGCAACATATTCAAATATGCTGATAAGAGATTTTAGTGATGCAAGCGGCAAATGCATTAAACAGCAGCAACCACCTGTTAAGCAGTTTAGCTTTGATAGAAAATCAGCAAATGTTTTTGTTGATAGCCCGTTGCTTGGTGTTTACAGGGAAAGCTGGATAAAACTTAACCAGTTGTTTGTAAAAGAGCCTTGCCAAACTATTAAGATAGATCCATCACATGCTTTAAATTTAAAAGAAGCTGATAATGATTCAAACGAATCTTTGCAGGCATTGCGTGTAAATCCTAATCCTGCAAATTCAGATATAAATATTAATACAGTTGATGGCGCTGCACTTACAGGAAAAAATAAAAATGCTGTAATAAGAATTTACAACAGTGCTATGCAGGTTGAAAAAATTGTTTCTATAAATGAGGTTCAGGGTAATACAATAAAATTACCGGTAGCGCAATTAAAACCCGGAGTGTATATAATACAACTTATACGCGGCAATGAAGTGCTTGGTTGTACTTTTATAAAAGAATAAACTTTTGATTAAATTTTTTTAAAGCCTTGCAGACTACGCAGGGCTTTTTTATAGGTATTTTTTAGACATTGAAAATACAGGCAGTTAGTTAATTAAAACGGATGTTAGTTTATACAATCAACATTTGTAATTAATTTAGCGGCTATTCATGAGCCGGCTCCGCTAAATAACGATTCAACTGTACAAGGGAGTGACACAACCGTGACGCTACAAAGTACAACAGCCGGCTATATAAAATATAACTAATATGCAAGCAACTGAATTAAACATGACAGAGGTTACGCAGGCAGCGTGGAATAAAAGGCCGCTGATAATTTCAGGACCATGCAGCGCTGAAACAGAAGAACAGGTTTTGGAAACGGCTGTTCGTTTACATAAAACAGGCATGGTTGATATGCTGCGTGCCGGCATTTGGAAACCGCGTACACGCCCCGGAAGTTTTGAAGGTATTGGCACAAAAGGTTTGCCCTGGATGCAGAAAGCAAAACAAATTACAGGCATGCCTGTAACGGTTGAGGTGGCAACGGGTAAACAGGTGGAAGATGCTTTGCATTTTGACATTGATGTGTTGTGGATTGGTGCACGTACAACGGTGAATCCTTTTAGCGTGCAGGAAGTTGCGGATGCATTGCGTGGCGTAGATGTGCCGGTGTTGATAAAGAATCCAATTAATCCTGATCTTGAATTATGGACAGGCGCAGTTGAACGTGTTGCCAAAGCCGGTATTAAGCAAATTGGTTTGATACATCGCGGGTTTAGCAGTTATGGAAATACTGAATACCGCAATGCACCTATGTGGCATTTGGCAATTGAAATGAAGCGCCGCAACCCCGGTTTGATGATGATCAATGATCCATCTCATATTTGCGGCCGACGTGATATTTTATCAGATGTTGCACAAACAGCAATTGACCTGGATTATGATGGTTTGATAATAGAAAGCCATATTGACCCGGACCATGCATGGAGCGATGCAAAGCAACAGGTAACACCGGAACGTTTGGCTGAAATGCTCAGCAACATCCGCTGGAGAAAAGAAGATGTAGCGAGTGAAGAATATCATGCAGCATTAGATAAATTACGCCAGCAAATAAATCATCTTGATGATGAATTAATGCAGATATTAGGCCAGCGCATGAAAGTTGCGGAACAAATAGGTAAATACAAAAAAGAAAATAATATCACCATTCTTCAAACCAATCGCTGGAATTCAATTTTAGAAAGAGCCTTTGCAAAAGGAGAGAAGCTTGGTTTAAGCAAAGAATTTATCACTAAGTATTTTGATGCCGTTCACATGGAAAGTATCAATCATCAGAATAAAATCATGAATGATTAAACTGCACCAACCTCCCCGGAAGGGGAGGCTTTCAAAGCTCTTGCGGCTTTGCCAACTTTGCTTCTTTGCATGAAATGAAAAAACAAACTATACAATTTAATTCTTCTTCTACTACATTTTATTTTGATGCATCTTTTGACCTGCTTGAAACCATAACTTCAAAAGACAATGCTGTAATCATTACAGATGAAAATGTTTTTTGCAGCAGTAATCACAAAAAATTTAAAGGATGGAAAACGATTGTTTTAAAATCAGGAGAGGAGCATAAGGTTCAACACACAGTTGATATTATTATTGAACAACTGATTGATTTTGGCTGCGACCGAAAATCTTTTCTTGTTGGTATTGGCGGTGGTGTTGTTACAGATATTACCGGTTATGTTGCCGGCATTTTTATGCGTGGTATTCAGTTTGGTTTTGTGCCAACATCTGTGCTTGCAATGGTTGATGCATCTATTGGCGGCAAAAACGGAATTGATGTTGGTGACTATAAAAATATGGTGGGTTTAATTCGCCAGCCTTCATTTTTATTATATGATTATTCATTTCTGAAAACATTGCCAAAATCAGAATGGATAAATGGTTTTGCAGAAATAATAAAACATGCATCAATTAAAGATGCGGCAATGTTCAAGTTACTTGAAGCGCATAAGCTGAATGATTTTCAAAAGGACGCATCGTTATTAAACAAACTCATTCAGCGCAATGCTTTATTAAAAGCAAACGTGGTTATTAAAGATGAGTTTGAAACAGGTGACAGGAAGTTGCTGAACTTTGGTCATACGTTTGGGCATGCAATAGAAAATACTTACCAGCTTTCTCATGGAAAAGCTGTTGCCATTGGAATGGTAATGGCTTGTATGATTTCAGAATCGTATAAAAATTTTAAAGACACGAACCGCATTGTGGCGCTGATAAAAAAATATGGTTTGCCTGTGCATCAATCATACAAAGCAAAAGAAGTTTTGGAAGTAATGAAGGCTGATAAAAAGAAAGTAAAAGATGTTATCAATTATGTGTTGTTGCAAAAGATCGGTAAAGCTGTTGTGCAGCCAATTGAAATGAGCGAGATAGAAAACATAATTACACAATTAGAGACAAGTAATAGTTGATGATCGTAAAAATTCAACCATCAAAAGTTTCCGGCAATGTTCACGCACCTGCATCCAAAAGTTCGATGCAACGGGCATGTGCAGCGGCGTTGGTGAGAAAAGGTGAAAGCATTATTCGAAATCCCGGAAAAAGCAACGATGATATTGCCGGATTGAATGTTATACAAACTTTGGGTGCAGAAATAGAAGATCTTGAAGATGGAAGTTTGAAAATTATAAGTGATGGCGTTGATCCGATTTCAAACTCTGTTAACAATGGTGAGGCAGGTTTGGGTATTCGAATGTTTACACCAATTGTTGCTTTAAGTAAAAGAGAAATGCTGATCAACGGTGAAGGTAGTTTGCTTACAAGACCGATGGATTTTTTTGATGAAGTGATGCCGCAGTTGGATGTGCAGATTACATCGAATAATGGTAAACTCCCCATCAAATTAAAAGGTCCGTTACACCCAAAAAATATTGAGATCGATGGCTCATTAAGTTCACAATTTCTCACAGGTTTATTGTTGGCATACTCAGCTTTGGATGCAAAGAATGTTTCTATTAAAGTGAATAATCTTAAAAGCAAACCTTATGTTGATCTCACTCTAAGTGTAATGGAATCTTTCTTATTAAAAGTCCCGGAGAATCGCAATTACGAAGAATTTTATTTTGATGAAAATCCTGATACATCTCAAAGCGATTTTGTTGATTATACAGTCGAAGGCGATTGGAGTGGCGGCGCATTTTTATTAGTGTTGGGAGCTGTAGCGGGTAATGTAAAAGTTGCAGGCTTGGATATCGCATCAACACAGGCTGATAAAAAAATATTAGAAGCATTAGAAAACTGCGGTGCAAATATTTCATTATCAGAAAACGAAATTTCTATCTCTCCTTCAGAAAATGGAGTCTTGAATGCTTTTGAATTTGACGCAACAGATTGTCCTGATTTATTTCCGCCATTAGCTGCTCTTGCAGCGAATTGTAATGGCACAACAAAAATTACAGGCGTTCATCGGTTGGCACATAAAGAAAGTAATCGTGCATTAACTATACAGGAAGAATTAGGTAAGATGAATATCAAAGTTGAGTTGAACGATAATGTAATGTTGATCGAAGGCTCAACTAATATTAAAGCAGCAACAGTTCATTCACACCATGATCATCGCATTGCTATGATGTGTGCTTTAATTGCATTAAAAGCAAATGGTGAAACAACTATTGAAGTTGCAGAAGCTATTAATAAATCATATCCTGATTTTTATACGCATTTGCAACAACTCGGCGCTTCTCTAAATTTTGAGTAATTTTAATCTAAATTATTAGAGATGGAAAATGCAGAAACTGATATTATCATTCGCGTTCCGCAGAGTTTGTATGACTCAAGGATACAGGATTTTATTGATTATGTTGAATACAGGAAGATCGTAAGCAAATCAAAAGCTACGCAAAAAGATATTGATAAGTTAGTAGCTGAAATAAAAAAAGAAAGAAGACCAAAGATTGAAGCGTTAAAAAAACGCCTAAAGATTGATTAATGAAGATTGTTGTTGATACCAATATTTTAATCAGCATATTTATTAAACCTGATGGTAAAGTTGCTGACCTGTTTCACCGCTTAAAATCTATTACTTCCTTATATGTTAGCGATTATTCTTTGACAGAATTAATTAATCATACCAATAAAATTCTCAAACTTTCACAGCTTAATAAAAATGAATTTGAAGAGCTTAAATTGAATGTTTTCAAAAATATCAACATAGTAAACACAGACCTCATACCTGATTCTTTTCTTATTCGTGCGTTTGAAATTTGTGATAATATAGATGAATTTGATGCTCCAATTGTTGGCTTAGCTTTATCATTAAAAGCAATTTTATGGACAGGCGATAAAAAACTTCAGAGAGGATTACAAAAAATAAATCCTGGCTTAATTTATAATTCTGCACAACTTCGTGAACTTTTACAATTATGAATTCATTCGGTCGCATATTCAGAGTAAACATTTTTGGTGAATCACACGGTGAAAGTGTTGGTGTTAATATTGATGGCATTCCTGCAGGTTTATCATTAACGGTTGAAGATTTTTTAGAAGATATTGAACGCAGAAAAGGCGGTACACAAAAAGGTACAACACCGCGACAGGAATCTGATCTTCCTATTTTCAAAAGCGGTGTTTTCAATGATAAAACAACAGGCGCTCCGCTAACAATTTTATTCGAAAACAATAACACACGTTCTGCTGATTATGCAAAGCAACGTGCAGTACCTCGTCCTGGTCATGCAGATTTTGTTGCCAGCAAAAAATACGGCGGCTTTGAAGATTATCGTGGCGGTGGGCATTTCAGTGGAAGATTAACGGTATGCTTGGTTGCAATTGGTGTTATTGCGAAAAAGTTATTGAAAGATATTTCTGTAAAATCAACCATATTAGAAATTGGCAGCGAACCAGATTTGGAGAAAGGATTGCAAAAAGCCATCGATGCAAAAGATTCAATTGGCGGCATTGTTGAATGTCGTGTAAACAATTTGCCTTTAGGTTTAGGTGAACCTTTTTTCGATAGCGCTGAAAGTTTATTAGCGCATGCAGTGTTCGCCATTCCCGCTGTAAAAGGTGTTGAGTTTGGTACAGGTTTCGCGGCTGCAAAAATGTTCGGCAGTCAGCATAACGATGCTATTGAAGATGCAACCGGCAAAACAAAAACAAACAATGCAGGCGGAATAGTTGGCGGTATTACCAACGGCAACGAACTCGTGTTTCGCATCGCCATCAAACCAACATCATCCACACCAAAGGAGCAACAAACACTCAACTGGGAGACTAACCAGGTTGAAAGTTTTTCTGTAAAAGGTCGCCACGATTTATGCATTGCTTTACGTGTGCCAGTTGTGTTGGAAGCAATAACTGCAATGGTTTTGGTTGATTTAATGATGCTCGAACAACGCATTCCACGCATACTTCCATAGCTTTTACTTAGGTTTGCAGCCATTGTAAAAATGCTTTTACAATGGTATTTATTTTTGTTGATCAGCTTAAGTAATGCTATTAAGCTTCATTGTGTCACTCACTTGTACTATTGATACAATACGCAGCAATAAACAGTAACATTTTTTGAATTTTAATTTTGATTTTTGAATTATTATGGAGTATAAGTTTCAGGAAATAGAAAAAAAATGGCGGGATTGGTGGAGAGCCAACGAAATATATAAAGTAAGTAACGATTCAACCAAACCTAAATATTATGTGCTGGATATGTTTCCATATCCGAGCGGTGCAGGCTTGCATGTTGGTCATCCTTTAGGTTATATTGCCAGCGATATTTATGCACGTTATAAACGTTTAAAAGGTTTCAATGTATTGCATCCAATGGGTTATGATGCATTTGGTTTGCCTGCGGAACAATATGCCATTGAACATGGTGTTCATCCTGCTGTTTCAACAAAACAAAACATAGAAAATTTCAGAAAGCAGATGGATAAAATTGCTTTCAGTTTCGATTGGAGCAGGGAAGTAAACACCAACGATCCATCTTACTATAAATGGACGCAATGGATTTTCCTGAAATTATTCAATAGTTATTTCTGTCATACAGAAAAAAAGGCTTTGCCAATTTCATTGCTTATAAAAAAGTATGAAGCAAAAGGTGCAATACCAAAAACAGGTGAACCAATTCCCGGTAAACATTTTACAGCAGATGAATGGAATGCTTATTCTGAAAAAGAAAAAGCAGATGTTTTAATGAGAAGACGTTTGGCTTATTGTGATTATGGTGAAGTGAATTGGTGTGAAGCTTTGGGCACTGTGTTGGCTAATGATGAAGTGGTGAATGGTGTTAGTGAACGTGGTGGTTATCCAGTTGTGAAAAAGAAATTGCGTCAATGGTATTTGCGCATAACTGAATATGCAGATCGTTTGCTGGAAGGCTTGGAAACAGTGGATTTCAGCGATGCGATGAAAGAAATGCAAACCAACTGGATCGGTAAAAGTTATGGCGCCGAAATTGATTTTGAGATTGATGATACCGATAAAACTTTGCGTGTATTTACTACAAGACCGGATACCATTTTTGGTGTTGATTTTATGGTGATCGCACCGGAACATGAACTGGTTGAAGAGATCACAACGCATAAACATAAACAGGAAGTTGAAGATTATATAACATGGGTGAAGAGCCGCAGTGAACGTGAACGCATGGCGGAGAAAACAATCAGTGGCGCAAATACCGGTGCGTTTGCGATCAATCCGTTTGATAAACGTGAAGTGCCGATTTATATCAGCGAATATGTGTTGGCTGGTTATGGTACCGGCGCAATTATGGCGGTGCCTTGCGGCGATGAACGCGACTTTCGTTTTGCGAAGCATTTTAATATTGAGATCACGAATATTTTAGGTGATCAATTTAATGGCGAAGAAGCCAATCCAACAAAAGATGCAGAATTGCTGAACAGCAATTTTCTTACGGGCATGTTGATGAAAGATGCGATAAAAGTGGTGATGAATGATATTGAAGGTTTGGGTTATGGCAAAGCAAAAGTGAACTATAAAATGCGTGATGCAGCGTTTAGTCGCCAGCGTTATTGGGGCGAACCTTTTCCCATTGTTTGGAAAGATGGTATTGCATATCCTTTGGATGAAAATGAATTGCCATTGGAGTTGCCAAAGGTTGAAAATTACAAACCGGGACCGGAAGGCGAAGGCCCTTTAGCAAACATTCCCGAATGGACAGCGAGGAATTTAGAGACGAATACAATGCCCGGTTATGCAGGTTCATCATGGTATTTTTTGCGTTACATGGATCCGCATAATGATGAAACTTTTTGCGATAAAAAAGCAAGTGATTACTGGAACCAGGTTGATGTATATGTTGGTGGAACAGAGCATGCAGTTGGTCATTTATTGTACAGCCGTATGTGGACGAAATTTTTATTTGATCTTGGTTGGATAAGCTTCGATGAACCTTATAAAAAGTTGTTGAACCAGGGAATGATCCAGGGAAGTTCTAGGTTTGTGTATAGAATCGAAGCTCTTAGGCATCCAACTAAACAGATACTTATTTCGAAAAAATATTTTGACGAGTTTTCTAAGGAAATATTAACACCTCAGAGTTTAATTCAATTGCTTAGAGAAAGAATAATTGGAATTGAAGACTATGAACCTATATTAGTTACAAACGTTATTAATCCATTGCATGTTGATGTAAATCTTGTTGAAGGTGTTGAATTGAACATCGAAAAATTCAAACAATGGCGTAACGGTGAATACGCAAACGCAGAATTTATTTTAGAAGATGGAAAATATATCTGCGGTGTTGAAACAGAGAAAATGTCTAAATCAAAATTCAACACAGTTGATCCATCGGATTTAGTTGAAAAATATGGAGCTGACACTTTCCGCATGTATGAAATGTTTTTAGGCCCGGTTGAACAAAGCAAACCCTGGGATACAAAAGGCATCGAAGGGGTGCATCGTTTCTTAAGAAAATTCTGGCGTTTATTTTTTGATGAAATGAAAGGTAAAGTTTGGAATGAACAAAAAGCAACCGATGCAGAATTAAAGATCTTACATAAAGCCATTAAAAAAATTGAAGAAGATACAGAACGTTTTTCTTACAACACGGCTGTGTCAGCATTCATGGTTTGTACAAATGAGTTAGCGGATGCAAAATGTAATAAGAAAGAAATTTTAGAACCGCTTGTTGTAATGCTTTCATCTTATGCTCCGCACATGGCTGAAGAATTATATCATGCTTTAGGAAATGAAGATTCTGTTTTAGATGCAACATATCCAACATTGAACAATAAATATTTAGTTGAATCAAGTAAAGAATATCCAATCAGCATTAATGGAAAATTGCGAACAACAATGAATATACCTTTAGATGCATCAGAAAGCGAAGTGAAAGAAACTGTGATGAAAAATGATGTTGTGCAAAAATGGTTAGAAGGTAAAGAACCAAAGAAAGTGATTTTCGTGAAAAATAAAATGGTGAATGTGGTTATTTAAATTACCCAAAAGCGTATGAGAAAAATATTTTTATTATTTTTTATTAGTGCTGTATGTTTTTTCAATTCATGCAAGCCATCAAACGACAAAATAAAAAATGGTATAGAAATTAAAGAAAGCGGTTTGCATATTGAAGAAGCATTTCTAACAGATGATGCGGGGCAAAATATTGGTGATAGTAATAAAGTTCAAATTGGTGAACGCGTTTGTTTGCGGCTGGTGGTAGATGGCTGGCAACTAAAAGATGGAAAAGTTTTTTTGGACGCTTCTCAGGAAGTAGCTACAAGTTCAGGCAATTTTTTAACATCCAATCCTTCTATACTTGGTCCTGTTTATACGGATGGAGCAACTCCGAAAGATGCAAAATATGTTTTGTTATATCAACGAATTGGAAGGCTTGATAACTCTAAAGATCATGTTGTGATTACATTTAAACTTTGGGATAAGACATCCAACAAATCCGTTTCGGGCTCTTATGAATTATACTTGTGAAGTTGTTAATTGTTGCCATAAAAATATGTAGTTGAAGGGAGTGACACAACGAAGCTAAATAGTAATACTGCTGTTGGTTACATAAAAATTCTTCTCACAATTATTGTTTCTTTGCAACTCATAAAAAATTTAAATGCTTGTTATAGGATTAATTCGCGAAGGAAAAACTGCTGATAATCGTGTTGCACTCACGCCATCTCAGTGCAGGTGGATTTTAAAAAATGCAGACTTTAAAATTGTTGTTCAACCGTCTGATAAACGTTGTTATACTGATAAAGAATATGAGCAATCCGGTGCTATATTAAAAGAAGATTTATCTGAATGTAATTTACTGCTTGGTATAAAAGAAATACCGGTTGATATGTTGTTGCAGGATAAAACATACATGTTTTTTTCGCACACAAAAAAAGCCCAACCATATAATCAAAAGCTGATGCATGCAATGGTTGAAAAAAAAATTACCCTGATTGATTATGAATGTTTAGAACATGAAGATGGCCAGCGCATAATTGGTTTTGGTTTTTTTGCAGGCATTGTTGGTGCACATAACGGCATTATGGCTTTTGGTGAACGTACCGGTAAATTTAAACTTGGCAGGGTTTACATGCAGAGAGATTACCGCGAATTAATTCATACATACTTTGGGTTAAAATTGCCACCAATTAAAATTGCCGTTACCGGCAGCGGCCGCGTTGCGCATGGAATTTTGGAGATCATGAACCTGATGGATGTGCAGGAAGTTGAACCGGATGAATATTTGGCCAAGCAATTTACTTACCCGGTGTACGTGCATTTAAAAGGCTCTTCTTTATATGCGCATAAAGACAAGCGAACTTATTCAAGAGATGATTTTCATATTCATCCTGAAAATTATGAATGCCTGTTTACTCCATATTGCCGGCAAACAGATATTTTAATGAATGGTGTTTACTGGGATAAAAATATTCCGCGTTTATTTAAAATGGATGATATAAAAAGAAATGATTTCCGCATTCAAACCATAGCTGATATTACCGATGATAGCAATGGAAGCATACCAATTAATTTGGGTGATTGTCCGATGAATGATCCTGTATATGGCGTTGATAAAATGAGCGGCGAAAAAACCCAACCCTATATGCAAACAAGTGTTGATATAATGGCAGTTGGCAATTTGCCTAATGAATTACCAAGAGATGCCAGCCGCTTTTTTGGCGAGCAATTGATAAAATATGTATTGAGTAATTATGTAGAGGGCAGCGTTATTATTGAGAATGCAACTATATTAAAGCAAGGAAAGCTTACCAAAAGGTTCGACTATTTGAATGATTATGCTTGTAAAAGTTTTTAAGTAAATAATTTATTTCGACTTCGCTCAATAAACGTCCTCGACTTTGCTCGAACAAATTTGTAATATCATTTTTATTTATTGCCTTATTTAAACTTATTATAATTGTAATAATCACTATGATTTTTTAATATAAAGCATAATGTTATAAGCCTGATCAGCCAAGTGCAGTTGTATAAGCGGCAAGATATTTGACTTTTAAGTTATGTGTTCAGCATAATTTTAAAGAATTACCTTAATAAAGATGAAAGTGATTAAACAAGCTGGTAACTGTTTTTGTTTAATAGCAGTTATATTTTACATATCCTGCAGCAGCCAAACTCAATTTGCATCGCCTAAGGGTTATGATTTAAATAAGCCTGTAAAAGTTTATCTTGAAGCGCAGCTTAGTGAAATTTCAGGTATTGTTTATTATCCAAAAGATACAGGCGTTTTTGCTATCAGTGATGCAACCGGCTCTTTGTACAAAATTTTTCCCGATAAAAATGCGATGGTTCAAAAATGGAAGTTTGGTAAGAACCAGGATTATGAAGACCTGCAATTGCACGACAGCATTTTTTATATTTTATCAAGCTCGGGAAATATTGTAAGTATAAAGTTTGTAACTGCTGATTCTCTTCAAACTTCAGAATACCAGTTTCCTCAAAACAAAGTTGAATTTGAAACATTATATTTTGATTCAACATTAAATAAACTTATTCTTATTTGTAAAGATTGTAAAGAAGATAAAAAGAAAGAGGTAAGCACTTTTGCTTTTGATATTCTTAACCATACTTACAGTGATGGGCCTTATAAAATTGATGCTGATAAAATTGCTGCAATGCTGCATGAGGATAAGATTAAGTTTAAGCCCTCTGCGGCTGCTATAAACCCGCTGACGCATGAACTTTTTATTTTATCATCCGTAAATAAAGCCATAGTAATTGCTGATAAAAACGGGAATGTAAAAGAAGTGGATCAATTAGATCCTGCACTCTATAAACAACCCGAAGGCATTGCATTTACACCCAAAGGCGATCTGCTTATATCAAACGAATCATCCAAAGAAGGCTCCGCAGATATACTGGTTATAAAATTTAAAAAGAAAGCATGACGAAGAGCATTTTAATAACTGCTGTTTTTTTATTTCAGTTTTTTTCAGGTATTGCACAGGAGGATAGCATAGTGGCACGCATTGTAATTATCGGTGATGCAGGTTCATTTCATCCTGATGCTCAACATAACGAGCGCCAGTATGTAGTTGATGCTGTAAAGAAAACAATTCCATTTGACGAGAAAACTACTGTGTTATATGTTGGCGATAATTTATATTATACCGGTTTGCCTGATGATGCTTTGCCGACATACGACATAAGAAGACGCGTTTTAGATTCGCAATTAGACATTGCCTTGGGTACGAAAACAAAAGTGTATTTTATTCCCGGCAATCATGATTGGGATAAAATGCAGCCTGGTGGATGGGAAGCTATAAAACGGGAGCAACGTTATATAGATCAGCAAGGTGCCGGAAAGAATGTTGAGTTCTACCCGAAAGATGGTTGCCCCGGGCCGGTTGAAGTTGATGTGAATGATGAGGTAGTGATGATATTAATGGATAGCCAGTGGTGGCTGCATTTATATGAAAAACCGGGCATTGAATCTGATTGTGGTGCAAAAACAAAAGAAGAAGTTTTATCACAAATTGATGATATCATCAGCCGCAATCCTGGTAAACTTATTTTATTTGCCTGTCATCATCCGTTTAAAAGCTATGGCATTCATGGCGGGTATTATACGATCAAGCAGCACATATTTCCTTTTACTGATGCACAAAAAGATATGTATATACCGTTGCCAATTGTTGGTTCAATATATCCCATTACCAGGGGCGTGTTTGGTACTACCCAAGACTTGCATGCACCGATTTATCAAAACATGATACATGATTTGCAAAGCGTATTAAAAGAAAATTCAAATGTTATTTATGTAGCAGGTCATGAGCATAACTTGCAGCTAATAAAAGATTCAAGCAGCTATTATGTTATCAGTGGTGCAGGTACAAACAGAACACGTGTAGGAAACAATAAAAAACATCTTTTATACGGTGCCCAGCAATATGGGTTTGTTGTGCTTACCGTTTCAAAAAATAAGTGGGTGAATTTTTCTTATTACAATGTAAACAAAGATTCGGTTTCCAATCCTTATGACAGCACTTTAATGAATTTTACACAGATAAAGAAAGAGTCGATCGACACCCAAAAATCTGTTGTAGCAGTTCCGTTTAAAGATAGTGTTAGTGCGATGGTGCATCCTTCGTATGACAGCGTGAATAGCTTTCACCGGTTTATATTAGGCAATAATTATAGAAGCGAATGGGCAACACCGGTGCATTTTAAAACATTTTATATAGATAAAACCAATGGTGGTTTTAAAATTGAAAGCCTTGGTGGTGGAAAGCAAACTGCATCGTTGCATATTGTTGCAAAGAATGACCGCTCTTATACATTGCGCAGCATTAATAAAGATGCGGTTAAAGTATTGCCCGATAATTTTCGCGGCACAATTGCGGAATATATTGTTGAAGATATGCTCTCTGCATCTCAACCTTATGCACCGCTTGCCATTCCCGATCTTGAAAAAGCAGTAGATGTTCCTGCCTCGCATCCTCAACTTTATTATGTACCTAATGATCCCGCACTTGGTATTTATCGTTCAAAATTTAATAATGAAGCAGTGTTGCTGGAGGAAAGGAATCCAACCATTAATGGTGTTGACGACACAAAAAGCACAGCTAAAATTATTGACCAGTTGGTTGATGATAATGATAATCGTATTGATGAACAGGAAGTGTTGCGGGCAAGGTTAATTGATATGTTGATCGGTGACTTTGACAGGCATTTTGATCAATGGCGATGGGGAACACTCGATACAGGCAAGGGCAAATTGTATTATACAATTCCAAGGGATCGCGACCAGGCATTTTTTTATTCTGATGGTTTAGCATTAAAGCTGGCTTCATTACAGTTGTTGCCTTATTTAAAAGGTTTCAGGTATGATATGCCAAAGATCAATTGGTTCAACTATTCAGCACGTGATTTTGACAGGATATTTTTAAATCGTTTAAATGAAAATGACTGGAAGCAAACGGCATCTTTTGTTCAGCAAAAAATAACAGACACTGTAATTGCAACGGCTATAAACAGGATGCCGCCGGAAATAATTGCGCAAGATGGTAACGTCATCAGCGATAAACTAAAAAGCCGTAGAAACATTTTACAAAAAGAAGCGCTGACATATTATAAATTCATCAGTAAAAAAGTAAACATTGTTGGCAGCAACGATAAAGAGTATTTCCATCTCTCACCTGTTGGCGATAGTTTAATGCTGAATGTTTACAAAAGAAAAAAGCAAACCAATGATACAACATCATTAATCTACAGCCGTGTATTTGATCCGCATGTAACAAAAGAATTGCGATTATATGGTTTAAACGGAAATGATTTTTTTTATATTGATTCGCAGCTAACATCAAAAATTAAAGTAAGAATGATTGGTGGTAAAGGGAAAGACACTTTTAATATCAACGGTCGTGTACGAAATTATATTTATGATTTTAAACCCGATACCAATTACTTTGTTCATACAAGCCGCACAAAAGATCTTACATCTTCCGATGTTAATGTAAATAATTATTCTGTTACAGAATTCAAGTATAATATCACACGCTTTCCAAGATTAAATATTGGTTATAATCCCGACGATGGTTTTTTGGCAGGCATTGGGTTATTGTGGCGCACGTATGGTTTTCGAAAAGAACCTTTCGCTACAGAACAAAGACTTTCTACGCTGCATGCGTTTAGTACAAGAGCATACAAAATTTCTTACCAAGGAGAATTTAATGACGTGATTGGTAAAACTGATTTGCTTGTAAACGCAGACTTCGTTGATCCCACATTAAATAATTTTTTCGGATTTGGTAATGAAACAAAGATCATAGATAGTTTAAGTCTTGATTATTACAGGGTGCGATATAGGTACACTGAAGCAGATGTATTTTTCAGAAAGCGTGTTGGTGCTGTTTTAAGTATTATGGCAGGTCCAAGTGTATATCATTACTGGAATAATCCGAATGATAACAGCGGTAAAATATTAAGTGACCCATCATTGGTTGGGCTTGATTCAGCAGATGTTTATTCTCAAAAAACGTATGTTGGTGGTAAGATTTCTGTTGTTGTAAATAATCTTGATAATGTTTTATTACCAACACGTGGCATAAACTGGGTTACAGAATTTACATCTTTGGGTGGTCTTTCAAAAACAAGCCAGCCTTACACAAGTTTAAGAACAGACATGGCAGTACACGCTGCTTTAACTGATCCTGCAAAAGTGGTTGCGGTTTTACGTGTCGGTGCCGGTAAAATCCTCAGCAAGCATTATGAATATTTTCAAACATTAAATCTTGGTGCTAATAATTTTTTAAGAGGATTTAGAAAAGATCGTTTTGCAGGTACATCGCTTCTTTATGGCAGTTTGGAAATGCGCGTGAAATTATTTACATCAAAATCTTATATACTTCCCGGTGATGTTGGTGTAATTGGTTTTAATGATCTTGGCCGCGTTTGGTTAAAGGGCGAGCATTCTGAGCGCTGGCATGATGCTTATGGTGGTGGATTTTATTATGCAGCTTATAATTTTGTATTGCTTTCTACAACATTTGCATTTTCAAAGGAAGACCATGTATTTAATTTTTCTCTCGGTACAAAATTCAATCTAACATTTTAATAAAGAAATATGGATAATAATCTTATTTATAAACAGGCACAAGCTTATGTTGAGAATTTATTTGAAAAAAATAATAATACAAAACTGCTTTATCATACACTTGACCATACTAAAACTGTTGTGGAAAGATGCAAAGAAATAGCAGCGCATTATAATGTAACGGAAAAGCAAATGCTTGTTTTATATATAGCTGCCTGGTTTCATGATACAGGGCATTTGTTTACAAAGAGTTTAAAAGGCCATGAAGAAAAGAGTGTGGAAGTGATGAAAAAATTTATGCAGGAAAACAATGCGGAACAGGAACTTATTGAAGAAATAGCTGCATGCATAATGGTAACAAAAATACCAAGGAATCCCTCAAATCTTGAACAGGAAATAATCTGTGATGCAGATACCTATCATTTCGGTACGAAAGAATTTAAAGATACAGATAAAAGAATGCGTGAAGAATACGGCTTGCGCGAAGAAGTGGTTGATAAAGAAAAATGGAATGAAGGAACGATTGAAATGCTGAACAACCATAAGTTTTATACTGAGTATTGTAAAGATTTGCTGAATGATAAAAAGAAAGACAACATACGTAAGCTGGAAAAGAAATTAAAACATCACAAAAAAGAAGAAGACAATTTAGAAATAAATGAGGCAAGTTCATTTGCTACCAAAGGTATTCAAACCATGTTGCGTCTTACTTCTGAAAATCATCTGAAGTTGAGCGATATGGCAGATCATAAAGCAAACATTTTAATTTCTGTAAATGCAATTATCATATCTGTAATATTAGGTGTGTTGATGAGGAAGCTGGAAGAAGACACATATCTTACTATTCCAACTTTAATATTTCTTGCTGTAGCTGTAACTACAATTGTAATTGCTATTTTGGCAACTATGCCTAAAGTTACCGGCGGTACATTCAGTGATCAGGACGTAATTGATAAAAAAACCAACCTGCTTTTTTTTGGCAATTTTTATAAAGCGCCTTTTGAGCAATATGATAAAGCTATGCGCGCAATGATGCATGAGCCTGATTATTTATATGGTTCACTTATAAAGGATATTTATAGTCTTGGCACTGTGCTTGGGCGCAAGTATAAATTGATACGGCTTGCCTATTCTATTTTTATGATAGGTATAATTGTATCAGTAATTGCGTTTGGCATTGCCGTGTTTATTTATAATACTTCGCATCCGGGCGGAAATTCTGCTTCAACTTCTGCCTTTCCTTTATAAACGCATTGCATGTTTTATAACCGTGATTTAAGCTGGCTGAAATTTAATTATCGTGTACTGCAGGAGGCGGCTGATGAAACAGTTCCATTATATGAGCGAATGAAATTCCTTTCCATTTTTTCATCAAACCTTGATGAATTTTTTCGTGTACGTTATTCGCAGATTATCACCTTATCTCAATTAAATAAAAAAATACAACAGCAGACTGATATAACAAATGATCTTGCTGAAAAAGTGCATGAAGAAATAATAAACCAGCAGCGGCAATTTGGCGAAATATTGACAGAGCAAATAATTCCCTCTTTAAAAGAAAATAAGATCATCTTTTATTACAACACAGCAATATTGCAACAACATCTTATCGAAATAAGAGAATTATTCTTATCAGAAATTTTATCTTTTATACAACCGGTTTTTTTGGATGAGAATTTTATACAAAGATTTCTTCCCGAAAATAATAAGCTTTATTTTCTTATACGTCTTCAAACTGAAGACAGCCGTGTTTTAAGATATGCCATTGTAAACGTACCTTCTGAAAAACTGCCTCGTTTTTTTGAGCTTTCTGCTGTAAACGATTTTAACTATGTAATTTTTATTGATGATATAATCCGTGAAAATTTATTTCGTCTTTTTCCCGGCATGCAGGTGGAAAGCTGCTATAGCATAAAGTTTAACCGTGACGCAGAGCTTGATCTGGATAACGAATACAGCGGTGATCTTTTGCAGAAAATGGAAAAGCAATTGCGTAAAAGAGATTTTGGTGCAACTTCAAGATTTTTATATGAACAAGACATGCCTACAAATACGCAACTTTTTATTGCATCGGCTTTCGATTTGCAATTTGATGAAATGTTTGCAGGTTCCCGTTACCATAACTTAAAAGACCTCGCTTCTTTTCCTGTATTTGATAAACAGCTTGCTTATAATAAGCAACCACCACTTGCTTTATCTTATCTCGCAGATAGTGGCAATATTTTTCGAATATTGGAAGAGCAGGACATTTTGCTGCACATCCCATATAATTCCTATAATCCTGTTCTTACTTTTTTTAACCAGGCGGCTATTGATCCTTCAGTAACTGCGATCTATATAACACTTTATCGTGTAGCAACAGAATCGCACGTAGTAAATGCATTGATAAGTGCTGCAAAAAATGGCAAGTATGTAACAGCATTTGTTGAAATAAAAGCAAGGTTTGATGAAGAGAACAATATTAAATGGAGCAGGTTAATGAAAGATGCAGGTGTAAAAATTATTTATAGTATTCCAGATATAAAAGTGCATTCTAAAACTGCGCTTGTTGTAAAACAATCTTTAAAAGAGAATGTTGCCTACGCAATCTTAAGTACTGGTAACTTTAATGAGACAACTGCAAAATTTTATACGGATCATGTATTAATGACAACCGATAAAACAATTACAGCAGAGCTGCTGCAGTTATTTAATTTTTTGCGTAATAATAATGAAGATGCAAAACGTAAGTTGGTTTTTGATCGCCTGCTTGTATCTCAGTTTAATATGATAAATGAATTTGAAAGATTGATAAATGAAGAAATAAAAAAAGCAGAAGAAGGTGAGCCTGCAATCATTCGCATTAAAATAAATAATCTTGAAGAGCAAAGCATGATTAACCTTTTATATAAAGCAAGCAAGGCTGGTGTTAAAGTACATCTTATTGTAAGAAGCATTTGCTGCCTTGTACCGCATGTTGCTGGTTTAAGTGAAAATATAATTGTGAGAAGGCTGATTGACCGTTATCTTGAACATTCAAGACTATTTATTTTTGGTGCAAACGATAATGTACGCGTTTTAATGGGCTCTGCAGATTGGATGAACAGGAATCTTCATCATCGTATTGAAGTGTGTGTTGAAATACATGATGTAAGACATAAAAAAGAATTGATTGATTATTTTGATTTTCAATGGAACGATAACGACAAACTTGTTCAGTTGTCTGCTGATTTTGGACAGCAAAAGATAACAGAGGCAAATGATGAAAAATTAAACGCACAACAAGCTATCTATAATTATTTACAGAAGCAGTTATGACATTTCCCAAAACTATATTCAAAAAAATTACCTCAATAAGGAAGTTTCACATTCGAACCGTAGTTTTTATTGCGGTTTCGTGGACTCTGACTGACATAATTGTAGTGCTTGTTTTTAATAACCTGCCTTCTGTTAATAAATTCAGTAGTCTTTTGCTTAGAGAATCTATTGTTTTTATAAGCAGCCTTATTATGGGCAATCTGCTCGTAGTACAATTGCGAAGATGGCTTAGAAATTTTAATTTACTTAGCACACTTCTTTTAAAAAGCATCATTCTTGTTGTTGCAGCTTTTTTAATAAACATGCTTTTATATGCAATGAATTCTGTTTCTGTGTTAGGCTCTCCCGTTTCAAAATCGTTTCATCGTTTTTACAACGATTTTTCTGATGTGCACAGGCTTTTACAAAAATTATTTTACTGGCTTATACTTTTTGTGATAACACAATTACTTATTGAACTAAACGAAAAATATTCGCCTGGCGTTTTTTTAGATATACTGCTGGGTAAATATGCAACCCCAAAAATTGAAAAGCGAATTGTAATGTTTATTGATCTGAAGGATTCAACGCCAATAGCTGAGAAACTGGGCAGCCAGCAATATTTCAGATTTATAAGTGAATTTATATATTATATTTCAGAAGCGCTAATTGAATATGGCGGAAGAATTTACCAGTATGTAGGTGATGAAATTGTTGTTTCGTGGCTGCACAAAGATGGCAACTCAAAAAAATGTATTATGGCGCTTATTAAAGCCCGCAGAAATTTAAACAGGAAACAACAACATTTTATAAAACATTACAATATTTCTCCTGAATTCAGAGCTGGCATTCATGTTGGCGAAGTAACTGTTGGTGAGATTGGCGTTATAAAAAAAGACCTAGCCATGAGCGGAGATACTATGAATACAACAGCAAGAATAAGATCAGCTTCTTCAGAATTAAATTCGGCTATATTAATGTCAAAAGATTTTTGCAGCGATATAAGTTTAAGAGAAGGACAAACTCAAAGCCTTGGCATGATTGAGCTTAAAGGCAAGGCAAGTGAAATGGAGCTTTTTGCCTTAACTATTTAAATAATATTTACTTCTCTTTCCAACTCAATTGCAAATTTGTTTTTAACACTTTGCAAAATTTCTTCAGAAAGATCATAAATTTCTTCGCCGCTTGCATTACCATAATTCACTAATACCAGCGGCTGATGTGCATGTACACCCGCATCATTCTTTTTAAAGCCCTTCCAACCGCATTGTTCAATAAGCCAGGCGGCAGGAATTTTTACATGAGTGTTATCATTTATATAGTGCGGCATATTTGGATAAGTATTTTGAAGCGATTTAAATTGTTTTAACAACACTGTTGGGTTTTTAAAGAAGCTTCCTGCATTTCCAATTATTTTTGGATCGGGTAATTTACTACTGCGAATGTTTATAACTGCCTGGGAGATTGACTGGATAGACAGCTCTTTAACATGCATTTTTTCAAGCTCCTGTTCAATTGCTCCGTAAGATGTATTGAATGCAGGCACTTTATTTAGCCTGAATGTTACATTAAGTATTACAAATTGATCTTTATATTTTCTTTTAAAGATACTGTCCCGGTAACCAAATTCGCAATCATTTGTGCTGAATGTATGTATAGATTGATCCTGCCTGTTTAAAGCTTCAAGGCTTTCAAAAACATCTTTTATTTCTACACCGTAAGCGCCGATATTTTGCATTGGAGATGCGCCAACGTTACCCGGAATCAAACTTAAATTTTCCATGCCGGCATAATTATGTTTAATGCAATGCAAAACAAACTGGTGCCATTTTTCTCCTCCTGCTGCTTTTACATACAGATAATGGGTGTCTTCCTTTATTAATTCAATACCCTTTAATTCATTTTTTAAAACAAGACCGCCAACATTTTTTGTAAATAAAATATTACTGCCTCCGCCAAGAATAAACTTGTTACTGTTAGTGTGCGGGTTATAATTTATTAATTCTTTCAACTCATTAATTGTTGAAAAAGCTGCAAAATATTCCGCGCTTACATTAATGCCGAAAGTGTTGTATGGTTTAAGCGAAAATTCTTTAAGAATATTCAATGTTTACTGTTTCAGGCTTCAAAGTTATTGGTTAGGCAACGCTTTGTTTTATAATTATAATTGCAGGAAATAAAAAAGTTTAGTGCGGTTGTTCACTAAACTTTCTAAAAATATTTTTAAAATAAAATTACCTGTTTACCTGGAATTTACCTGTTTCCAGAATTTTGCCCGTTTTATCCTGCAACTGGTAAATATAAATACCGCGGTAAAATTCGTTTGTAAAAGTTAATGTTGCCTTTATTGATGATACATTAACCTCATACATTTTTTTACCAGTAAAGGTGTAAATCTGTAAAGTATAATTTCTTGAAATATAATCAGCAGGAAATTCAAAATTTACAAATGATACTGCAGGGTTTGGATAACATTTAATTGCTTTTACCTGTATGCCTGAATTATTCCATGTACTGGCAATGTCAGGTTGTGTAAACGCTGAAAAAAACAGGATTATCCCAACCAGCAAAGCCTTTGAAAAATAGCCCGAAAATTTAAGTGTAAAAGTTTTATTCATAATAATCAATTACAAAATTAGAATTAATAATCATTTTGACCAAATAGCCTGTAATATTTATATACCATTCAAAATTTTTACAATTTTTTAAGCTTTTTAAGATCCAACTTTTTTTTAATTAAAATTCAAATAAAGAGCCAAAACCTCTTTTTCCGTTTAAGCACAATTAGAATTTGGGACATAATACCGCATTCTTAGTGCTGTTGTTTCTATCAAGAAATCCAGCATAAGTAAGTGACAATTCAAATCCTCCCCGATATTGGCTTGCTGTTTTTAAAGTAGAAATATTTACATCATAACTCAATGCTACAGCAAAAGGCTTATAATCAATTTCCACAACAGGTACAAAAGCGTCTTTCCAACGCAAATAGCCTCCAAACTGAATTACATATTGGGGATTGGTATAATCTTCACCAAATTTTCTTGCATACGTAATACCGCCAATCGTTTCATAATAATCGCCTTGCTTTGAATAATCACCCTGAAGTATTATAGATGAAACTTCATTCACAGAAAGATTCACTCCTGCTGAAATCACCAGTTTGGGATTTAATTCAATTGGTGGATTTGCATAAAAGGAATTTTTAGGTCTGTTGAAATGATGGTAAGCAACACCTACAAAATAATAATCTGTTTCGCTGCCTTGAATTGATGAATTAAAAGATAAGCCTGCACTTCCATCCCAATAATGGTAGCTGAATTTTGTTAGCGTTTCGCCATCACTAAGCGAAGGATTATAGCCGTTTCCGTCAAATTGATTATTAGTAGTAATCTTGCTGCGGTCAATGCGGCGTTGTACATAACCGCCCATAATTCCAAATGATAAATACTTGCTTTTTGTATCGTTTAGCGATTTGTGATAGTTTAATGCAGGGTAAATGTTTGATGTTGTAAAATTTGTAGTGCCTGCCCTGTCATATAATATTTGTATACCGGTAGTTATAAAATCATTGCCTCTGCCAACGGGATTTTTATATTCAAAATTTATAGAACCTGTTTGATAAGGTGTAGTTACACTTTGCCACTGATTTCTATACACAGTCTGTAATCTTATATCACCTGCAAATATCCCGGCAAGCGACGGATTTCGCAATAACGGGGCTTCAAAAAACTGCGAAAAATGCGGATCTTGCCCGTAAGATTTACAAACAGTACAAAAAATAAACAGTACGGTTATGCGTAAACAGTTTTTCATGCCCGGATTTTTTGGATATTGAAACGTAAATGTAAGCATAACACGAAATTAAAAGTGAGTAATCGGTTTTTTTAATACTCAACGAAGCAACGTTATATTACCTTTTGAACTAATTACAGTTCCATTCTCGCACATTATTTCAGCAATAAATACATATACATCCGCCTGAAGTGCCTTTCCGTTATATGTTCCATCCCATCCGTACGTTTGCTGGTTAGGCGAAAAATTATTACGTTCATATACAATTGCTCCCCACCGGCTAAATACACGGAACGATTTTACAGAAAATCCTTTTCCTCTTGGATAGAAATAATCATTCATACCATCTCCATTAGGAGAAAACGTATTTGGGATGAAAAGATTTTGACCTTTACATAAAACCGTAATTGTCACATGCTTTTCCACACTACAACCAGCCACATTGTGCACATTTACAGCATAGGTTTGTGTAGCTGCGGGCTTAATTACCGGCTGAGAGCAATTAGTACATGAAATGCCTGAAGGTGGGCTCCATTGCCAGTAAGTAATATCATCGGAACCCAAAGCATCCACATGGTATTCACTACCGGCTTCAATAGTAATATTGCTATCTTTTATTTGTAAGGTTGGATATGGAAAAACATTTACAATTGTTGATGCAGTATCGCTGAAACAACTTTTACTGTCTTTGCCTATAACAGAATAGGTAGTTGTAGTTTGCGGTGTTGATGATGTTACAGAATCGGTGCTATTGGTGACCAGCGATGAAGGCGCCCATGCATATATTTCAGCGCCTGTTGCCTGTAACCGGATACTGCTTCCAATACAAATTGTATCAGGTACTGTAAGTAAAACTTTTGCAGGCTGTATTACACGTATGTTTACAGAATCGCTGGCTGTGCATCCATAACTATTAGTACCGTTTAAGAAATATGTTGTAGTGTACAATGGATTTGCCGCAGGGGCAGAGCACGTAAAACATGAAAGTGAAGTATTTGAAAGCCAGGAATATTTATCTGCACCTTTTGGATTAAGTATAATGGATTGGCCCCGGCAAATTGCAGAATCAACACCAGCATCAACAATGGGTAAAGCATCTGTACGAATTGTATGATAAACTGTATCTGAACAGCCCGCTGCACTTATTGCGGAAACAGACAAAGCATATTTACCCGGTGTATTAAAATAATATGTGGTATCCTTTGTATCTAAGGTTAGCCCATTTCCTAAATTCCATTTCCATATTATATTTCCGGGTAAGTTATTGATAACGCCTGCTGTAAGCAACACCGCTGCGTTTACACAGACACTATCAGGTATGGTTGCAAAAATTTGAGGCGTGGAATCAACTAAAATATTTATTGGTATTGTATAACTGCCCTCACAGCCTTTTTCGGTTTTAATATTTAATTGTGTATTGTATAATATTGAATTATGATAATAGTGATAAGGATTGAAACCGGTTGAACTATCACCATCTCCAAATTTCCAGTTGTATAAACTTACCTTATCATATAGTGTAGCGCTTGAATCTATAAAGTCACACCGGGAAGAATCACAAACACCCGGGTGAGAAGTGACAGAAAATTTTGCATCAACTCCGTATATCACAATAGTATCCTTATTTACAACGGGTATATGACACCCGCCGGAATCAACAATAATAAGCTGCGGCACAAACCTACCCGGTTTCGCATAATTGTAAGTTGCATTTGAATCTGTTGAAGTTTGCGTTTCACCATTTCCAAAATCCCAGATATATCCAACAGTATTTTTAGCTTTTGCCGAGAATGAAATACTTAAAGGATTACAGCCGGTAAAAGGAGCATACGACAAATTTGCTATGGGGCCTCTAACAACAAGAGGTTTTGCAAGTGTATCATAACAACTTCCATATCCCTGAACAATAAGTTTTAAAACATAGTTTGAAGGAGAAGTATAGTAATGTTCTGGTGCTAATTCTGATGAAGTATTTCCATCGCCAAAATCCCATGTTACGGCGTTATAATTAACTGAATTGTTTACAGGGACAATTTTTGCAGGTGGACATGAAAAAAGCGTGTCAGGCAGTAAAAAATCAGCAACAGGATTAGCCACACGTATGTATTCAGATTTTAAGATTGAATCCGTACAACCATATTTATCCTTAATTACCAACTGTACGTTATATAGGCCTTCTGTTGTATAATTATGCAGCGGTTCGGGAGTGCCTGAAGTTTGCCCATCGCCAAAATACCATTTATATAATAACGAAACTCCATTGCTCGAATCAAAAAAATGAACACCATTGCCAGAGCATGTTAATGTATCCGCAACAAAAAAATCAGCAAATGGTTTAGTTATATTTATAGCACTATAATTTGAGATTGTATCGTAACAGCTGTTATTATCAATTACCTTAAGCGAAACATCAAACAATCCTGTGGTAAAATAAGTGTGAACAAACGGCCCGGCAGTTAGCGTATCAGGCTTGCTGTTATCTCCATAATTCCATATCCACTTTGTAATGGCATGTATGCCATCATCTGACGACTCATCTTTAAAATTAACAGCAGAAGAAATACAGGTGCCGGGTTTATTAGAAAAAGCAGCATTAGGTCCAAAAATTTTTATTTGAATCTTTTGATCTATCGTATCCAGGCAGTTATTAATATCTTTTACTATAAGCAACGGCGAATAAATGCCTGCATTATTGTATAAATGATAAACACTATCGTTTTTACTCCTTATTGATGAAACAATGCCATCACCAAAATCCCATTGAAAATTTTTTATATTATTGGCATCGTATTGCGTTGCAAAAAAATGAATAGAATCGTATTTACAAAAATTTGATGCACCAGATTGATAACCGAAAGACGGGGTTTCCTTTATTACATTCAATACGCCTTGTTTTATATCGGCACAACTGCCGTTTGTAACTTTCAGAGATACATTGAAAATTCCTTTTGAAGTATAAGTATGTGCAACATTCTGGCTATTTGAAGTGGTACCATCACCAAAATCCCAATACCAGGTTTTCGGGTCAATAGATTTATCTGTAAAAGTATAGTTGTAAGGATTGCTGCAGGCAGAAGAAAAATTAAATTTTGCTATTGGCGGTATTACATGAACATATTTATTTAAAGTAAGCGTATCATAACACGCATACTGAGATACAATAAGACTAACATTTAAATAGCCGGTGTCAGAATAAATATGTTCCGGATTTTGTTCTGATGATGAGGTGCCATCACCAAAAAGCCATAACCAATCTGTTACAAAACCTGTTGATGAATCTATAAACTGTACAGGCGTTTCCGCACAAATATTTAAAGGGTGTGCCTTAAAAAAAGGAATAGGTGCCTTACCCAAAGAAACAGCACTTGGTATATATAAAGTATCACTGCATCCTTCTGATGTAACAACAATTAAAGTAACATTGTATATACCTGTTTTATTATAAGTGTGTGTAGCTACTGAATCATTTGATGTAGTGCCATCGCCAAAATTCCATTGATATGAACTTATAGCATCCCCTGAAATAATTTCAGGCCTTAATATAAGTGTTTGCGGTGCGCAACCTTCAAAAGGCAGGTTTTGAATACTTTGTATTTGAGGCGGTCCAAGTTGAATTAAATTTGTTTTTACTATTGTGTCAGGGCATCCATTGGTGTTGTAATCAATAAGTATTACAGAATATTGTCCTGAGTTTGTATAAGTATGTTGCGGACTTTCTGATGTTGATGAAGTGCCATCACCAAAAAACCATTTATAACCCGTGGCTCCCTGACTTATATTATTAAATTGAATTGTTACCGGGTAATTACAAGTAATGCGCTTGCCGGAGGTTGTAAAATCTGCCTGCGCTTTTACCCCGGTTTTTATTGTTTTTCGCAGCGTATCTGCACAGCCGCCAAAGTTTGCATTAAGCGCAACCTGGAAGGTGCCGGCGGTTTTATAATTATGTATCGCCTGTGGACCCGTAGCAGTCGTTCCATCTCCAAAGTCCCAGGTTTCTGTTAATGGTTGAGGAACAGAACTATCAGAAAAAATTACCTGGTCATTTTCACAATCATTCGTAAAACCAAAATTAGCTTTAACATCGCCAACAGATATTATTTGCTGGTAAGTGCTAACACATCCATTTTCATTAATTGCTGTAAGCTGTGCCGTAAAATTTCCTGAAGCAGAATAAACATGCACAGGATTTTGTTGCATACTCGCACTCCCATCGCCAAAAAGCCATTGATACGTAAGGTTTGTACTTGATTGCGAAGTATTGGTAAACGTAACAGCAGCAGGCGGTTTACAAACATTCTTATACAGGTAATCAAAACCTGCATTTACCATGCCTCCAATTTTTATAAGCGATTGCTGCTGCAATGTTTTTTTGCAGCCAAAACTATTTGTAACAGTAAGCAATACATCAAAAGTGTCTGATACATTATATATATGTGAAGGATTTTGTTGTGTAGATATAATTCCATCACCAAAATCCCATATCCATCCTGAAATTATGCCTTCTCCGGCTTTGCTTTCATCGGTAAAACCAACATTTAATGGTGCGCATCCATCTGTTGGTATTGCATTAAATACTATAGATGGATTTTCATGAACAATAATATAATTTGATTTAATAACAGAATCTTCTCCGGAAGAATTTTTTATACGAAGCTTTATAGTATAACTGCCCGGATTTACATATATGGCACCAGGATTTTTTAAAGTTGACACTGCACCATTACCAAGGTCCCAGGACCATTGGGTAGGATTACCTGTTGAAGCATCTGTAAACTGAACAACTAATGGGGAACAACCTTCTTGCACATTTGAAATAAAATCGGCATTAAGCTGCGCCCTTGCATTTATACAAATAAAAGCAACCAGAAAACACAAGGTTCTCCTTAAATAAGAAGTGCAGAAAGTTTCCATTGGTTCAGATGTTGCAAATTAGCAAAAAATCAGGCCAATCAACGAGAATTTCGGTAACCATATCCTAGTTTACCGTGAATGCTAATATTTATTTAGTTACATGTAAAATAAACTTTGCTATGAGTAAGAAAACCAGGAAATCACAGTAGCGATAAAAAACCGACGAAGTTTATCGTAAACATGCAGATTCAAATAAGAAAAAAGAAATATAACGATTAAGGGCATTCGTATATAGGCGAAAATCCGCAACGATGTATGGAGACTATTTTATGTCATCTTATTAAGGTAATATTTCCTTTAAAAGGAACTACTAGGTTATTGTCACATTGCATTTCAATTATATAAACATACACGTCACTACTTAATTCTTTACCGTTAAGCATTCCATTCCACCCCTCATTTGCATTGTTGGGAGGAACGTTAAAGCGTTCAAAAACAAGCTGCCCCCACCTGTTAAAAATCCTGAATGATTTTATATTAAATATTCCTTTGCCTCTTGGATAGAACATATCATTCATGCCATCATTGTTAGGAGAAAAAGTATTTGGTATAAATACATTGGCATTACCACAAACAACCCTTATGGTTATTTCATCACGGCTGACGCATAAGCCGCCATTAGATGCAACTACAGCGTAAGTAGTTGTTTGCGCCGGAGATGCAACAGGATTAGCAATAACCGTACTGCTAAGACCTTGCGGCGGCTGCCAGCGCCATGCAATTACATCGTTTGAACTAATTGCGTTTAATTGCACAGATGAACCAACGTTTAGAACAATTTCACTCTGCACTATATTTATTGTTGGTTTGTCAAAACTTCTTACAGCAACATAACCGGTATCTGCAAAACAATTCATAGCGGTATAGCCAATAACCTTATAATTAATTAAAGTATCTTTTAATGGCGTATAAATAGGTCGTGCAGATTTGGCGTTATCAAGATATACAGATGGAAACCACTGATAAGTTACTGCGCCTTCTGCAAACAATTGAGCATTTTCTCCAACACAAATAGTATCACCGCCAAATACATTTATTTTAGAAGGTGGAATAATATTTATATTAACTGAATCACTGCCTGTACAGCCAAGAGCATCTTTACCGGTAACAATGTAAGTTGAAAGTGAATCAGGGTTTATAACAGGAGAAGGGCATTTGGTACAACTTAACCCAGGGCCCGACCATGTATATGTTTCTGCACCACCTGCGTTTAGCTGAAAATCACCATGCTGGCAAACTGTTGTATCTGTTCCCGCACTTACTTTTGGCGAAGCATTTACTTTTATTTGTTTGGTTGTAGTATCTGAGCAACCGCCTGAGTTTAAACCTATTAATTTAATGGTATAATTGCCGCTGCTGTTATATACTGTTGAAACTGCCTGGCCTGTTGATGTGTTCCCATTTCCAAAGTTCCAGCTCCAGGTTATTGTGCTGTCTTTTTTTGCTGTATTTCCTTTAAAATCCGCAGTTGCTTTTGAACATATTGACGAATCTCCGATGATATTTATTTGCGGCGTAGGCAATACCTGCACACCAGATGGAATATAAAAAGTATCCCGGCAACCGGTTTTAGTTTGCGCTATAAGATATGCATTGTAAACCCCGGGAGCTTGATAACTATGGGTAGCTGAGCTGTTATCTATTTTACTGCTATCCCCAAAAAACCAGTAATGATGTATAATGTTATCTTCAGAAGTGGAAGCATCTGTAAAATTAACAGGCGTTAAAGTACAGGCAGGATTTCCGGTTGTAATCGCGTTAGCTTTTACATCATAAATTTTTAGCGTATCATCACCTTTAATAGAAACTTTGCAACCTGCAGAATCCTGAAGAATAAGTTTAGGAACATAGTCTCCCGGCTGATATAAATAATCAATTTTATCAGTTGCCGTTAAAACAGTATTACCATCGCTAAAATCCCACGTATACAATACAGCGTTTTTTGCAGAAGCTGAGAATTGTATTGTATCAGGATAACAAACTGGTAATGGTTTATATATAATTTTTCCTGTAGGGCCTTTAATAATAATGTTTTTAACCGTGGCTGTATCAGCACAATTGCCATATCCATTTACAATAAGATGTACAGGATAAATACCGGGATACGTATAGATATGTGTGGGTGAAACAATAACAGAAGGGCTGCCGTCACCAAAATCCCATTTTGCAGTTTTAAAATCTGTTGATTTATTAATAAAATTTACGGTTAAAGGCGGGCATGTTGAAGTAGAATCGCTCAGGCTGAATTTGGCCACAGGATTTGAAATTTTCAACGGGCCTGATTGAACGCTGTCTCTGCAACCATTTACATCTGTTACAAATAATTCAGGATTATAAATGCCGCTTGTTTTGTAAGTATAAAACGGATTTTTTTGATTGCCTTGCGATCCGTTGCCAAAATCCCATTGATAGTTTAAATTTTCTCCTTTCGAAGTATTTTGAAAAGATATCTGCTTGCCGGGACAGGCGATAGAATCAGATATAGTGTATGCAGCTATAGGATTAGTAATGAATATATAATTTATTCTTTTTGCACTATCGCTGCAGCCGTAACTATCCGTAACCGTTAGCCTTACATAATAATGGCCAGTATCCGTATAAGTGTGTGAAAAATTTACAGGTGCGTTATAATCATGATCAATAGTATCACCAAAATCCCATGACCATTTTACAATATTATGTATACTGTCAGGTGAAGATCTATCAGTAAATAAAATATCGCTTCCTGCACATGCACCTGGCGAAAGAGTTGTAAAATTTGAAAGCGGACCATATACAGTTATTGAATCTTTTGTTTCATAAAAATACTGGCAGTTATTCCTGTCAGTCATGGTTGCTTTAATTTTAAACTTCCCGTTTTTTACATAAGCATGATTGCCTTTTGTTGCACCATTTACTGTTATAATAGTGCCATCACCAAAATCCCATTTAACATTTTTTATATTACTGATATTAACGCCTGAAATATCCGCATTTATATTATTTCCGCGACAATATACTGAGTCAGTTAATGCAATAGAACCGATCTCATTTATTACATTGACGTTAACAGATGTTGTATCACGACAGGTTTTATTGGTAGTATAGAGGTTTATTGTATAGGTGCCTGGCGTAGAATATATATGAACAGGATTTTTTGCTGTATCTGATTGGCCGTCGCCAAAATCCCATTTATGTGTAATATCTATAATAGAACTATCTATAAAATCTACTTTTAGCTTGTCATCGCAATGTGTATTAAAATCTATTTGGGCAATCGGCGGCATTACGTACACTGTAGAATCTATTTTCAAAGTATCTGCACAACCATAATTATAAGCAATCAATACCAATTGCCGGTAGCCGGTATCAATAAGCGTTTTATAATAATATTGACCTGTAGCAGCGTCTAAAATGGCACCGTAATCCCATCTTAAAAAAGTTATGGGTCCGTTTGTTGAAGTATTTGTAAACTTTAAAACATCATTTGTACATAACGAGTCTGGTGCAAAAGTGCAGCTTGCTTTTGGCTTATGGCCGGCGAGTACTGCATTATTAAGTGTGAAAGTATCTGTGCAGCCATCTTCTGTTACAATGGTAAGCTTTACATTAAAAAAACCTTCTTTGGTATAAGTATATGTTGGCGATTGCACATTGGAAGTGCCGCCATCACCAAAATCCCAGCTATATGTTTTTATCTTATCGCTTATGTTTAATAAAAAAGACGGTTTAATAGTAAGCGGTATACAACCAGTGTCAGGCAAATTCAAAAACTTTGTGATTTTTACTGGTTCTATGTTTATATATTTTATTTTTTCAAAAATATCCTCACATCCGTTTGCATTAGTAGCAGTAAGCGTTACAGTAAAATTTCCCTGCTTTATATATATGTGCGTTGGGTTTGTTGCCGATGAAGTATCGCCATCGCCAAAATCCCATAAATAACCGGACGCATTACCTGTTGTATTATTTGTAAATTTTACTGTAAGCGGCGCTGCACATTTTGAAGTGTCATCTGCTGTAAAAGATGCTGTTGGCGCTGTTGCAATGTTAATTGTGGCTGTAACAGAATCTGAACAACCTGCAGAAAATACATTTACAAGTTTAACTGTATAATTACCTGTATTAGTGTAAACTTTATCTGGATTTAAATCAGTTGAAGTTGTTCCATCTCCAAAATACCAGGTGCTTGATACCGGTAATGGAGAAGAAGTATTTGTAAAATGAAGTGTTTGATTTAAACACGTAGCAGTTGTATGCGTAAAAGAAGAAGCGGGAATATGAATACTGAGCGGCAGGCTTGCAGTATCTGAACACCCGCCGGCTGATTGCACTGTAAGCAATACAGTATAACTGCCGGAAGATGTATAATTATGAGATGGAGAAGGTGAGGCACTGGTTGCTCCATCTCCAAAATCCCATTGATATGATAGTGTGCCTGAGCCATCACTTGAATCCTGGAAAACAGCAGTTGCCGGTGTTTTACAGATATCAAGCGAGGCAAGACCAAAATTGGCATTTACGCCATCATTTATTTTTATAAGATCGCTTTTGGTAAGTGCATCATAACAACCATAGCTGTTGGTAATTTTTAAAGTAATATCAAACACACCCGACGAAGTGTATGTATGAGATGCGGTAACTGTTGAATCAATATTTCCATCACCAAAATCCCATAAATAGTTTGAGATTGTACCTGAACCTGCCTTGCTGTTGTTAGTGAATTTTACATCCAGCGGAAAGCAACCCTGGGTTGGAGATGCGTTAAAAACAACCTGCGGGTTTGCATAAACAGTTATATATGCTGTTTTGGTAATTGAGTCTTTTCCTGAAGTATTTTTAATGGTAAGCTTAACTGTATATGTTCCCGGATCAAAGTAAGTAGTAACCGGATTTTGATATGTAGATGCTGATCCATTACCTAATGACCATGACCAGTTACTTGGATTGCCTGTTGATTTATCCTGGAATGCAACGATTAATGGCGTACAACCGGATTGGACATTTGATGAAAAATCTGCCTTTAACTGTGCAAATGATGTATTGCCAACAATTATAAAAAATAGAGCAAAAAACCCCGAACACACTACTGTGCGGTTGGTTTTCATAGAAATTGTTTTTCAAATTAGGAATGGACTTCAATGCTCCCCGTGGAGTTGAGTAAAATTAGCAAGACTGATGGTAAATACTAAATGAAAGGCTGATGCGGATATTAATTTAATCGAATGTTTTAAAGAAGTGAGGGTGGTTCAGAATTTATGATGTCGTCTTTAAAGTCAACTGCGGTTAAGAAAAGGCCATCAGAAGGCACCGAAAAATCGGCGACGGCATGATTGTTTTTTTCAAAGATTTTTATAAGTTCAAAGCTGCTTTTATTATTCTTTGCAAGGCGAAGCATGGTGCCTGTGAGGCCTTTAACCATACCACGTAAAAAACGGTCTGCTTTTATTTCATACCTCCAAAGATTAGTTTCGAATATCCATTGTGAATATTGAATGTTGCAGTTAAAAGATTTTACCTGTGTCTTTTTTTTTGAGAAAGAAGTAAAGTTGCTGAATTGTGTAATTACCTCTGCCATTTCATTCAGCAAATCAATATTTACTGCAAAAGGATAATAGTAAGCTCTTCCAAAATAAAAAGGATTTTTAAATCTTGTGATTTGATAATGGTAAGTTCTTGCAATTGCATCAAACCGGCAATGTGCATTGGGTTCGGTTTTGAAAATATTTTTTACAACAATGTCATAGGGTAATAAAGCATTAAGGTTATAAATTACGGGCTTGTCTATTTCCATGTCTGCATCAAAATGAAAAAAATTTTGCAGCGCATGTACGCCTGCATCCGTGCGTGAAGAACCCGTTAATTCAAATTCTGTATTAAAAAATATCTTTAAAGCACGTGTAACTTCTGCCTGTATGGTATTGGCGTTAAGCTGTACCTGGAAACCGCTGTATCGTGTTCCCATATACGCAACTTCAATAAAATAACGGGGCATAATGTGCAGCTTGGTTATCGCAGCATAGCTGCAAAACGTTTTTTGTAATATGGATCTAAAATCTGGCTAGCCAAAACCGGGTAATTGCCATAATCATACACATATTTATATAACGCATCGTACAGGCTGTAGCGGCCATCATCACTTGAAAATAAACTTCCCAACAATTTAACCTGGTCTGTAGAGATACATTTTTTATTAACGTTTTTTACAGCATATTGAATCATGCTATTATCATCGCCTTGAGTAAACATTTTTCGCTTTAACTTATTCAGGTCATCATCAGACAGCATGTTACCGCAGTCCTGTTTTACCGCATTGTTTGCACTTATTATTGCAGTTTCAGCTACTGTGCTGGTTGCATTGGAACCTGCGACAACGTTGTTGGTGTTTTCTTCAGGTTTATAAAACGGATTTGATTGAGTATGCGTTGTTGTGTCTTGTGGTTCATTATTGTTTGCAGCAACATTTTCTGAAGTTGATAAACTATTATTATTAGATGCGGAATCGCTGGCCACAGCAGCAATTATTACAGGAACAGTTGCTGTATTACCAGGCGGAGATTGCTGATCTGCTGTTAAATTATTACCTGTAGTTTCTGCCGGAACAAATACATTGATCGTATCAATTCCATTTTGCGTTTTATCAACAAAAAGCATATTGGTCCCGGTATCTAGTTTTTGTTCTGAAATTTTTTGAGGTTGCTGCAGTGAATCTGTAACAATGCCGGTATTATTTTCTGTTATTGCTGCTGTTGCTGGTATTACAGATATTGTCTCATTCGTTACAGTTGCATCTGCAGGTTTTTCAACAGTATTAGTTTTGGTAAGCGTTGAATCGTTCACCACATCAGAAAGCATATTGCCAAAAGCATTTTTCTGCGCTACAGCCGCATTGCTGTTCATAATAAGTTTTTGTGTTTGCATATTTTGCAATACCCAGCCATCCGTTTCACTTTTAAGTATATAACCTGCATCCTTTTTATTTATTGAACAGGTAAAAGCCTGGTCGGGAAATTTATTCATAGGAAAACTTACAGTAAAATTATAAGTGCTGTCAACTAATTTGGGAATGATCACATAGCCATAGTCAGATGAACTATACACTTTACCGCCAAGCACAACTGCAAACGGTTGCCTGTCTTCGTTTTGCACATAAATAAAATGTTTCTGCTGGGCTTTCAAAACAAAAAAATTCATGCAGAAAAAAAACAAAAGCGTAAAGAGTTTTACAGAATACTTCATTGATTGAATGTTTAATGCGGCAACATGTTTTTTTGTAACTGCAAAACTAATATAAAATAGTGCTGATGCCTTTGGCAAGCCGCTGCATATTCTATTTTAACCATTTATAAATATTATTTCAGGCACAAAATAATATCTCATTTACTTTTGCTCACTTTTAAAATTTGCACATGATGTGTATTGATCATTCTGATCAGTATTATAATAATTGCCATTGCCATGTTGCAGAAAAAATAAAACACATAAAATTGCAAATTGCATGCAGCAATTAAAAAACAAAAAAATTCAGATGAAAAAAAATTTCTTATTTCTTTCGCTGCTGATATGTTCTGCAGCAATTGCACAGAATGATAATGTACCGGCTGATACTTCATGGAAAACTATTTACCGTGCTGAGGCTGCTAAGATTAATGATCTTGTAAATACGAAACTGGATGTAAAATTTGATTACAGTAAATCTTACATGTATGGCAAGGAATGGTTAACAGTGCATCCACATTTTTATCCCACAGACTCTTTAACACTTGATGCAAAAGGCATGAACATTAATGAAGTTTCGCTTTTTGAAAACGGTAAAAAAACACCGTTGGAATACAGGTATGATGACAGCATGTACCTGCGCATTACTTTAAATAAAACATACAAGGCAAACGAGAATTATACTGTTTACATAGATTATGTTTCAAAACCCAATGAATGGAGTGAAGGCGGAAGTGCTGCCATAGCAGGTGCAAAAGGTTTATATTTTATAAATCCTAAAGGCGAAGAAAAAGATAAGCCAACTGAAATCTGGACACAAGGTGAAACAGAACATAATTCTGTTTGGATGCCGACAATTGATAAGCCTAATCAAAAAACTACTGATCAAATTACAATGACAGTGCCGGATAAATATGTTACACTAAGCAATGGCCTGCTTATCAGCCAAAAGAAAAATACAGATGGCACAAGAACAGATACATGGAAAATGGATCTGCCGCATTCGCCTTATTTATTTTTTATGGGTGTTGGTGATTACTCAATTATTAAAGATAGTTATAAAGGCAAAGAAGTAGCTTATTACGTAGAGAAAGAATATGCGCCGGTTGCCCGCGGCATTTTTGGTCACACGCCGGAAATGATAAAGTTTTATTCTGAAACATTAGGCGTTGATTATGCGTGGCCGAAATATGACCAGATTGTTGGGCGCAATTATGTAAGCGGTGCTATGGAAAATACAACAGCTACATTGCATGGAGAAAGCGCTTATCAAAATGCACGTGAATTAAAAGATGGAAATAATTGGGAAGATGTGATTGCACATGAATTATTTCATCAATGGTTTGGCGATTTGGTTACCTGCGAAAGCTGGGCCAATATAACCGTAAATGAAAGCTTTGCAAATTTTAGCGAAACAATATGGAATGAATATAAATACGGGCAGGACAAAGGTGATGAAACTAATTACAATGATATGCAGCAATACCTAACCGGCAACAGCGCAAACAAGCAGTTGGTTCGTTTTTATTATGCTGATAAAGAAGATGTGTTTGATAATGTAAGTTACCCTAAAGGCGGCCGTATTTTAAATATGCTGCGTCATTATTTAGGTAATGATGCTTTTTATGCATCGCTGCACAAATATCTTATTGATAATAAATTTAAAAATGGTGAAGCGCAGCAGTTGCGTTTGGCTTTTGAAAGTGTAACAGGACAGGATTTAAACTGGTATTGGAATGAATGGTATTATGGTACCGGTCATCCGGTTTTGGATATCAGTTATGTGTATGATGATGCAGCGCATAAAGCTTCAGTTATTGTTCAGCAAAAACAAACACAGCAGATTTTTAAAATGCCTGTGAACATTGATATATATAACGGAGCGACAAAAACCCGCCACCAGGTTTGGATACAAAACGCCATTGATACTTTTACTTTTGATTATACCACAAGGCCAGACCTTATAAATTTTGATGGTGATAAAGTTTTGCTTTGTCAGAAAACAGATCATAAAACTGCAGACAATTATAAAACGCAATGGAAATATGCTCCGTTATATGTTGACCGCCACGAAGCAATTCAATATTTTGCCGATAATAATATGACATACGAATTGAGTTTAGGGTTGAATGATAAATTTTATGGCATCAGGAGTTTTACTTTAGATAAATTAAAAGAAAATCCTGCAGCATTATCAAACCAAACAATTTTACAAACTGTTGAGCGCATAGCACAGAATGATGAACACAACAGAACAAAATCAAGAGCCATTGCAATGCTTGCTTCAACAAAAGATCCAAAATATAAATACATTTTTGATAAAGCGATAAATGATTCTTCATACAGTGTTGCCGGTGCTGCACTTGAAGGTTTAAGTACATTGGATTCTGCTAATGCTTATGCACTCGCAAAAAAATACGGTACTGATGCAAAAGGAGACCTGGAAGAAACAGTCGGTAATATTATTGTGGCTGCAGGCAAAGAAGAAGATTATGATATAATTGTTCAGAAATATGATGCATTGCCAGCAAGCCAGGCTAAGTTTAACCTAACACCTTCTTTTTGTGATTATCTTTCAAAACTGAATGATACCCAAAAAATAAAAGCTGGTATTGATAAAGTGGTTGCGTTTAAAAATGCAATACCACAAGCTTACAGAGGTATGACAGACCCAACAATTAATGCAAGCCTGCAAAAAATTGCAACTGCAAAAGGCGGAGATGTACAGGCATATGTAGAAAACGCGATGAAGTAATTTGAACAGAAAATTTTAAAAAGGCCTCCGCATTTTGCGGAGGCCTTTGTGTTAAATTATTTATTGTTGCCTGGCTTTAACGTTATGCGACTTCCATATTTCAAGTGATTGGCTGTTGTAAAAGATACAAGTAATAAATGAATTAATAAACGAATTAAACACAACCATAAACTCAATATAGCAAAAATTGAAATCCATCTTAATAATTCAATTTGCCTTATGAGCTTCCATATCTATCTCTATCAATTGTCCCTTTACTGCTAATCCTTTTACTTCAAGCCAGGTCCCTGTTGGAAATTGTTTTTTATAAACAGAGTTACGGTAACCTGATACTTTTATAAATTCAGCCATATCAGTTGTATAAATGTTTTCCGCAAATACATCATCGAAAGTATAGCCATAATGCTGTAGGATTTTTTCTAAATCGCCGTAGCAATTTTTCATCTGCTGTTCCATGTTTCCCGCGGCAACTATAATCCCGGAATCATCCATACTTACGGCTCCTGAAATTTTAAGATCATTGCCAATTTTTACAGCATGCGTATAGCCATACTTTTTTTCCAGTGTGGGTCGCAGGTTAAAATACTCAGGTGTTTCTGTTTGTGCAGTGTTGGTTTTTTTATCTGCTGCCGGTTGGGATTTGTTTGCGTTGTTACAACTGCCAAGAAATAAAATGCCAATTAAAAACCATGAAGTGAATAGAAAAATCTTTCTCATTGTTTTATGTTTTGGTGATTAAAAATGTTTATGTCAGTATTTAATAATTGTAAATGATATTCTTTTTTCAAAATTCTGGAATTTACTCCAGGCTTAAACACAATGTCTTTGGCGGTAAGTAAGTTTAAAATCATTTATAATTTACAGCGTACATATAGCTTGCTAATAAATTTAATTTACTTACCTATATTTATAACCATAAAACACTAAAATCTGCAATATGAAAAAGAAATCAACTAAAAGTACAACTGCTCCAATTGCAGGCAATGAACAATTGATTGTTAGCAAAGAAATAAAGCTAACCATGATAAATAACCAAGAGCAGGTTATTGTACAGTCTGAAGCACTAAGCTCACTTGCATCTACAGACAACGTTATAAAAACGCGTCATTAAACGCAGCTTTTGTGTTTATCTTTTTACTGTTTTACGCTTCACAGATTTTTTAGGACTGCTTTTTTTAACAGCAGCTTTTACTTTTTTAAGTGCAGCTTTTTTTGGCAAACTCTTTTTAGCAGCTGCCTTCTTTACTGCTTTTGAAGGTGCTTTTGTGTTAGCTTTTTTCGCAGTCTTAGCTACAGTTTTCGGGTTAGCTTTTTTAGCTGATTTAGCAAATGATTGCTCTTCTGTTTCTGCTGCAAGGTTTACATTGGATAAAGCCAGTTCTGTTAATGAAATATCAGCATCATATTCTTCATTCAATGTGGTTTCAAGCAGCTTCGCCACATCATTCAAATTTAATTGCAGGGCATAAGCTCTTGCAGTACCATAACTGCTTATTTCGTAGTGTTCTATTTTTTGTGCAGCCGCAATAATTGCCGCATCGGTAACTTCAGGTGCCATGTCTTCACCTAATAAACTGTTCCCTTCTTTTATTAAACCTTCCATTGCTTTGCAATGTTCTTCACCTTCATTACTTCTAAACAGGTTTGCAAAAAAGCCTTTTTTCTCCGGCGCGGCTTTTTCTTCTCCTAATAACTGCTGTATTTTATCAAGCCTTTCTTTTTGTGTCTTTGTTACTTCCAAATGTTTGTCCAATGCGTTTCTCAAATTTCCATTGGTAGCTGCATCCACCATTTTTGGCAAAGCTTCTATCAGTTGTGTTTCTGCAGAATACAGGTCTTTTAATTCATGCTTTAGTAATTCATGTAAGGTATCAATGGTTGGCATATCGAAAGTTTTTAATTAAAAAATATAATTCATTTCTTATACAGAATTTGTGCCGAATCATTTTGTAATATGCAGTATCAAATTTTTATATGAAAAGAAGAAACTTCCTGCTTAACAGTTCAATGGCTGGTATTGCCATTACGACTGCGTCGTTTACTTCATCCAAAAAAAATATTGCGGAAAAAAGTGCAGACGAAAATGATTTTGATTTGAATGAAGTAACCGTTGATATGTTGCAACAAAAAATGCAAAGCGGTACATTAAATTCCGTTCAAATAACAAAAAAATATTTGCAACGCATACAATCAATTGATAAAAGTGGTCCTTATTTAAATGCCGTGATAGAAATAAATCCCGATGCATTAAGTATAGCTGCGGCAATGGATGCAGAAAGAAAACAAGGTAAAATCCGTGGTTCTTTACATGGCATTCCTGTTTTAATAAAAGACAATATAAGTACAGGCGATAAATTGATGACAACAGCCGGTGTATTAGCATTGGCTGGCAACATAATGAAACAGGATGCTTTTATTATTCAGCAATTAAGAAATGCCGGCGCTGTATTGTTAGGGAAAACAAACTTAAGTGAATGGGCGAATTTTCGTTCTACACGATCCACAAGTGGATGGAGCAGCAGGGGAGGGCAAACAAAATGTCCTTACATTCTTGACAGAAATCCATCAGGTTCAAGTGCAGGGTCGGGCTCTGCAACGGCAGCAAATTTGTGTACAATAAGTATCGGCACCGAAACTGATGGTTCTATTGTTTCTCCATCATCTGTAAATGGTTTGGTTGGTATAAAACCAACGGTTGGTTTATGGAGCAGAAGCCGCATAATTCCTATATCTGCAACGCAGGATACCGCAGGACCAATGGCACGCACAGTTAAAGATGCTGCTATATTATTGGGCGCATGCACAGGTGTTGATGCAGATGATGCAGCTACAAACGAAAGCAACGGTAAGTTTCAAAAAGATTATACGCAATTTTTAAATGCAGATGCTTTAAAAGGTAAACGCATCGGCATTGAAAAATCTCATTTAAAAGGTCATGAGGGAATTGTTGCTTTATACAATGCAGCTATACAAACCATGAAAGATAAAGGTGCAGAAATAATTGAAGTTGATCTGCTAAAAAATATTCATGATATAAAAGATGTTGGTGATGCAGAATTTACTGTTTTGTTGTATGAATTTAAAGATGGCGTGAACAAATATCTTGCGTCATCCAATAGTAATATGAAAACGATGGCTGATGTTATAGAGTTTAATAAGCAACATGAAGATAAAGCCATGCCTTATTTTAAACAGGAGATTTTAATTCAGGCAAATGATAAAGGTGATTTAAGCAGCAAAGAATATACAGATGCTTTAGCCACTACTTTATCATCAAGAAAAGTTGTCAGTGATATGATGAAAGAAAATAACCTTGATGCTTTATGCGGTGTTACAAATGGTTTGGCATGTTGTATTGACTTGGTTAATGGAGATTATGATACAGGATTTTCTATCTCAACACCGGCAGCTATTTCAGGCTTTCCGCATATAACCGTACCAATGGGTTTTGTGCATGACCTTCCAATTGGTATTTCTTTTTTTTCAACAGCTTATACTGAACCGCAATTATTAGGTATAGCTTATTCTTATGAACAGGCAACTAAATGGAGGAAAGCACCTGTGTTTAAAAAAGATTTGTTGATATAATTCAGGTCAGTAAACTTTTGCCACCTGGCATTCATTGCTTCAAAATCAATTTTGTATTTTTATAGTATGGAAATAAAAGAACCTGCAATAGCATACAGTCAGCAAAAAATTTCTATTGAAGCATACCTTGAAATGGAAAATGCTTCTATAGAAAAGCATGAATACTATAAAGGCGAAGTGTTTGCTATGTCTGGTGCGAAGTTGCCGCATAACAGGATTACCAGCAATCTAATTGGTGAACTAAAAAATAAATTGAAAGGGAAAAAATGTCAACCATTTGGTAGTGACATGCGCATACATATTCCATCAAACGCCTTATTTACTTATCCTGATATTTCTATTTTTTGTGGTGAAATAGAAACGTTGAACAACGACGAATACAATGCTTTAAATCCAACTGTAATTATTGAGATACTTTCAAAGAGCACAAAGAATATGATCGTGGAGAAAAATTTAAACTGTATCGCGATATAAAAACTTTGAAAGAGTTTATACTTGTTGATTCAGAAAGCTTGCACATAGAAATATTCCGGTTGAATGAAAGCAATCACTGGGAGTTGGAGGAATATAATGATGCAAACAATTATCTTGAAATAAAAGCTATCAATGAAAATATTTTGATTGCTGAAATTTATGAAGGAGTAAACATCGGTCGTGAAGCTTAAGCTAACTCAAACACTGCTTCAATTTCAACCGGAATATTTCCGGGCAACGAACCCATACCAACAGCGCTTCTAACACCAACACCATTATCATCGCCCCAAACTTTTGCAAACAGCTCACTACAACCATTGATAACATAAGGATGTTTTTCAAAATTTGGTGTGGATGCAACCATGCCCAGCACTTTTATTACGCGTTTTATTTTGTTGAAAGAACCAAGATTTTGTTTTAATGTAGCAAGAATGGCAAGCCCAACTTGTTGCGCAGCATGCTTGCCCTCATCTTCATTCATTGTATCACCAACACGACCCTGAATTAAAGTTTTATCAGGTAATAAAGGTCCATGGCCGGAAACATAAACAAGATTACCCACAACTAAAAAAGGTTTGTAAACGCCCATTGGTGCTGGTGCAGGAGGAAGTTCTAAATTCAATTCTTCAAAATTTTTATCAGCGTCCATTTTTTAGATTTTTACTTTATAAAAGCATTTAGCACAAACACGCCAATCAATCCAATCAAAGAAACGATTGTTTCCATAACACTCCATGTTTTAAAAGTGTCTTTTAAGCTTAAATTGAAGTATTCTTTGAACAACCAAAATCCACCATCATTCACATGACCGAAAATTAAACTGCCTGCACCAGTTGCAAGCACCATTAAGTTCGGATCAACACCACTTGTCGCAATGATTGGTGCAATAATACTTGCAGTTGTTAATCCTGCAACTGTTGCTGAACCTAATGCAATGCGTATTACCGCAGCAATTGACCATGCAGCTAATAAAGGATGAACATTTAAATTATTTAGCAGCGCTGCAATTTGGGTATTGATGCCTGTTTCTGTTAGAATTTCTTTCATCGCACCCGAGCCCGCAAGAATTAATAAAATCACAGAAATATCTTTTGCTGCATCAATCAAGTGACTCATCAAAACCCTCATCTTTTTTTTCCTTCTTAAACCCAAACTGTACAAAGCATAAAACACAGCAATGATCATTGCAATAGGCGGATTGCCAATCGCACTAAAAAATTTTACAACACTATTTTCAGGTGGTAGAAAAAGTTTGCACACCGTTGCGACTGCAATTAAAAGCACTGGTAAAAAAGTTGTAAAAACGCTGTTGAAAAAACCAGGCAATTCTTCATCTTTTAAATCTTTCGGAACAAATGTATCAGGCGGTTGATTTCTATATTTTTTTAATGTTGGTGCAAACATTGGTCCTGCAATAATTACAGCAGGAATAGCAATACACAAACCATAGATCAATGTCATTCCGAGATCTGCATGATATTGTGCAACCAAAGCTGTTGGTGCAGGATGTGGTGGTAAATATCCATGTGTTACAGAAAGCGCAGCTACAGCAGGTAAGCCTATGTAAACAACAGGAATATTGTATCTTTTTGAAACAGAAATTATCAAAGGTACCATCAACACAAAACTTACATCAAAGAACAACGGAATGCCAACAATAAAAGCAGTTAACACCATTGCCCACATAATGCGGCTTGTACCAAAAAGTTTTACAAGGCTTGTTGTAATTTTTTGTGCAGCGCCGCTTTCAGCAATTAATTTTCCGAGCATGGCGCCCATTACAAGAATGATAGTTAATGAACCAAGAATATCGCCAACGCCTTTTTGAATAGCTGTTGCAATGTGATCCATGTTCATGCCATTGCATAAACCCATCAATATTGAAACAACGAGAAAAGCGAGAAAGGCATTAAGCTTTGCCCAGGCCAGTAAAAGAATCAATAAAATAATTCCTGCAAGCAGTATGATGAAGGACATAGCGATGTGTTATGAACAATTAAAGATAGCTGCTGCCAACACTGAATCAAAGTTTATTTAATCTCTTTAATAAATTCTGATCAACAAAATTTATATTTAATAATAAAATTTTTTATGAAAGGAATTGGAAACACGCCGCTTATTAAATTAGAAAAATTAACTGAACCAGGTTGCGCAGATATTTATATAAAATATGAAGGCGCGAATGCAACCGGCAGTATGAAAGACCGCATGGCTTTATCAATGGTGGAAGGCGCAGAAAAACGAGGTCAGCTTAAGCTCGGAGGAACAGTGATTGATTATACTGGTGGAAGCACCGGCAGTTCTTTAGCAATGGTGTGTGCGGTTAAAGGTTATCATGCTTATTTTGTTAGCTCAGATGCATTTGCAAAAGAGAAATTACAAACAATGCGTGCATTTGGTGCAGAGCTGGAAATTTTTCCAAGTGATAACGGAAAGATCACTGCAAGCTTAATTGATTCTTTAATTGCAAGGGTTAAGGAACTAGCCGTGCAACCAAATATGTTTTGGACTGATCAGTTCAATAATATTGACAACCGGAATGCTTATCATGCAATGGCAAAAGAAATAATTGCAGAACTTGGTAATAATATTGATGAGTTTATTATGGGCGTGGGAACGGGTGGATGCTTTTCAGGCAATGCAGAAATTTTTAAAAAAGAAATTCCAAACATTCGTTGTATTCCTATTGAACCTTTGCATGTGAGGGCACTTTCAGGTGGAGATAAATCCGGCTCGCATAGATTAGAAGGAATAGGAACTGGTTTTGTGCCAAGTATTTGTCGCCTGGATTTGGCTGATGAAATAATGGCTGTGTCTGATGGAGATGCTTTTGAAACTGCAAGATTACTTGCAAAGAAAGAAGGAATTTTTGGTGGTGTTACATCTGGTGCAAATGTGTGGGCTGCTATTCAGCGGGCAAGAATAATTGGATCAGGTAAAAAAATTGTTACAGTTGTTTGTGATTCAGGATTGAAATATTTGAATGGAGATTTATATAAATAAATAGAAAATAAAAGTTAAGTGGTGTATATCGTTTCGTCAAATGTTACCATCAAAGGAACATGATCACTATAATTCTTCCAGCTTCTGTACTTGCCTACTTCAACCAATTTTAAATGCTGCAACATATCAGATGAAGCGAAACAATAATCAATGTGATACGGTTTGTCTTTGTGCCTGTACATATAAAGTGTCGGATGTTTTTCTTTGCCTTGCACCTGGTTGAAATGTTTATGATAAACACTATAAATATTTTTCTCTTCCAATTGCTTTACAACCGTTGAATGATTCCCTGTACGCCTTGGTTTATCCCAAATTGTATTGCTGTTAAAATCTCCGATCAATATTGTTTTATTACTGGTAATTATTGAATCATAATAATGAATTGCTTTCCAAACCTGTGTTACATAATGGCCATCAATATCGGTTGGATTATTTGCCCAAACTGCAAAAAGATTAAACTGAAAATTTTTATTTGATACGATGATGGGAACAATCATTTTAAAATTTTCATTATGAACATCCAAAACTTCAAATGAAAAATTACTATAAGAAAATATACCCAAACCTTTATTTTGATTATGCCCGAACCATAAACTGTCTGTTGGATTCAGCTTCTTATTTTTGAATGTCATCTTTTGCGGATGTTCACATTCAGGAATAATTAAAATATCGGGTAAATACTTAAGAATTACACTTGCTTTATTTCTAAAAGCCATATTACAGTTCCATGTAATAATCTTCATATTGCGAATATTCTATAACTTTTTGTAGTATTTATTATTCCGTAATTTTATTGAACAAAAGAATTTATGAATAGCGAACTAAAATCTAAAATATATTATTTGATTGATTCTATAAAAGATGAAAACATTTTGCAAATGCTAATGGAAGATGTGGTTTATTATACCAATAAGAAAGATATAATAGATGAACTGAATAATGATCAGTTAAAAGAATTAGATGAAGCTATTTCAGAAGCAGATAATAACGAAACAATAGACTGGAATGATTTTAAAAAAGAAATGAATGAATGGAAAAAAAGATAGTTGTATCAAAACGTTTCCAAAAGAATGCGTTACGTGTTTATGATTATCTTTTAAAAGAGCATTCTGCGAAAACCGCTTTTGCATTTCTCGATAAATTACAGCAACGTGTTGAATTAATTATTCAGTATCCTGAAATTGGCAAACCTTCTCAAAAGAAAGTAAATGTAAGAAGCGTGACACTTCAACCTTATAACAGAATTTATTACAGGAATAAAAATAATGCTATTGAGTTATTGTGCTTGTTTGATATGAGGAAAAAGAAGTTGCCTTACTAATCACTAACAACTTTCTTCTATCTTTATCATACAAGCTTGCATTTATGAACAGAAGAAAATTTATTCAAAACACATCTGCTGCTGCAGCAGGAGTTACCATTTTAAATTTCCCTGTATTTGGAAAAAATGCGCCGAGTAATAAAGTTGTGCTGGCAGTGATGGGCGTGAATAGTCGCGGCTCTTATTTGGCTAAATCGTATGCATCATTGCAAAATGTTGAAGTGGCTTACATCTGCGATGTGGAAGATCATGCCATTCAAAACGGATTGGATGCTCTGAAAGATGCGCCGCGTAAACCAACAATTGTAAAAGATATTCGTGAATTACTAAAGCAAAAAGATTTTGATGCATTACTCATTGCAGCACCCGACCACTGGCATACACCAGCTGCAATTATGGGCGTACAAAATGGTAAGCACGTGTATGTAGAAAAACCTTGCGGACAAAATCCTTATGAAGGTGAATTGATTTCACAAGCATATTTGAAATATGGAAAGCATATTCAAATGGGTAACCAAAGAAGATCAATGCCAACATTAATGGAAGCTGCGAATCTTATTAAACAAGGCGCAATTGGCAAAGCGTATTTTGCAAAAGCGTGGTACACAAATAATCGTCAATCAATAGGTGTTGGAAAAGTTATTCCTGTTCCTGCAACATTGAATTGGGACTTATGGCAAGGCCCTGCACCACGCAAAGATTATAAAGATAATTTGGTGCATTACAACTGGCATTGGTTCTGGCATTGGGGCACTGGCGAAAGTTGTAATAATGGTACGCATGAAATAGATTGTTGCCGTTGGTTTTTAGAAGCTGAATATCCAACAAAAGTTACATCGGCTGGTGGACGTTATGCATTTAAAGATGATTGGCAAGCTACCGATACGCAAGTTGCAAGTTTTGAATTTGGTGGTGATAAATCTATAGCTTGGGAAGGAAGAAGTTGTAATAATTATCCTGTTGAAGGCGAGAGTCGTGGCTTTATTATTTATGGTGATGGAGGAACATTAGTGAATGATGGCGGCGGCGGTTATAAAATTTTCGATACAAAAAATAAACTGGTAAAAGAAGCAGGCACTGATGTAAAAGCAGAGGCAAATAATCTGGTGAGTTCAACAGGTAATCTTGATCTTTATCATTTTCAAAATTTTGTTGATGCAGTGCGTGGTGATGCAAAAATAAATTCACCTGTTACAGAAGGAAGTAAATCTGTTTTGCTTTGTCATTTAGCGAATGTTGCTCAACGTACGGGCAGCGTTTTACATTGCGATCCATCAAATGGACATATTTTGAATAATGAAGAAGCAATGAAGTTATGGAAACGCGAATATGAAAAAGGCTGGGAGCCTGTGGTGTAAATTTTCATAGCACTCAATTTCAAATTTCATTTTAATGTTTATAAGGAGACTTTTATATTTTATTCCTGGTTTATTTATAACACTTCATGTAACCGCTCAACAAGCCTCATCTCTAAAAATTGAAAGAAATAACAATAAACCGTTCAATGTAATTTTTATTTTGAGTGATGATCATCGTTACGACTTCATGGGTTTTACCGGCAAAGTGCCATGGCTTAAAACGCCTAACATGGATAAAATGGCTCATGATGGTGTCTGGATAAAAAATGCAACAGTTACAACATCGCTATGTTCGCCGAGCCGTGCAAGTATTTTAACCGGCATGTATGCGCACAAACATACTGTTGTTGACAACAGTTCGCCATTGCCATCCAATCTTATTTTCTTTCCGCAGTATCTGCAACAAGCCGGTTACAAAACTGCGTTCTTTGGCAAGTGGCATATTGGTGAAGTAAGTGATGCTCCACAAAAAGGTTTTAATGAATGGGAAAGTTTTCGGGGGCAAGGTGTTTATTATAATCCAACTTTAAATATTAATGGTAAAGGCACAACGTATAGCGACAGCACTTACATCACTGATCTTTTAACCAATAATGCACTTGATTGGTTGAAGAAACAAGACGATAAAAAACCATTCTTTGTTTACCTGTCGCATAAAGGTGTGCATGCAGAATTTTATCCTGCAAAAAAATATCGTGATGTATATAAAGATGAACCTATTCCTTATCCATCAACTATTAATCTAACAGCATCAGACAGCAGTATTGTATATGGCGATACGAGATTTGAGCCAACCGGTGCAATGGTTAAAAAAGATACTAACTATAATCTTGCTGATATTCCAAAATGGGTGTACAAACAGCGGTATAGCTGGCATGGAGTTGATTATTTATATCACGGGCAAATTAAGTTTGATGATTTCTATCGCCGCTATTGCGAAACTTTATTAAGTGTTGATGAAAGTATTGGTGAAGTGATGCGATATTTAAAAGAAAGCGGCAGAGATAAAAACACGATTATAATTTATATGGGTGACAACGGTTTTTTAATGGGCGAACATGGTTTGATTGATAAACGCAATATGTATGAAGAATCTGAAAAAGTACCGTTGCTTGTGTATGCGCCGGGAATGATTGAACAGGGAAAAACGTTGGAACAAGTCATTCAAAATATTGATATAGCGCCAACGATTTTAGATATGGCTGGTATTAAAGAACCATCGCAAATGCAAGGTGAATCTTTTTATCCTTTATTGAAAGGTGATAGCATTGCATGGCGTAACAAAGCATTCTATGAATATTATTGGGAATATGCTTTTCCGCAAACACCAACAACTTTTGGTGTACGTGATGGTGATTATAAGTTTATTTTTTATCCAGGCATTTGGGACATTAATGAGTTTTATGATTTGAAACACGATCCTGAAGAAAAGAAAAATTTAATTCGTGTTGAAGCCTATCAGCCTTTAATAAAAAAATTGCGTGATGAATTGTATGACTGGCTTGAACAAACAGGTGGCATGCAAATTCCTTTGAAGCGCTTGACTGATAAAAAACAAGATAATTTGTATAGCAATACCTATTAATTGTAGATCATCATCTCAAATCTATTGTAGTTCAGTAAAAAAGTCGTTGTATTTGAAAAAACTTAAATCGGTTTTATTGCATTAATAATACTTTTCAAAAAAGCATTTGTATCAAAAGATTTATCAAGCGTTAAACCCAGTCTTACAACAACTAATTTTTTTGAAGGAATAATAAATATTCCCTGGTAAGCATAACCATCACAATAAAACATATCAGCAGGCACGTCGGGAAACTCATGTTGCGCCGGATGATTTTTATCAATGCCATTTAGCCAAAACTGGTAACCATAATTTTTTAATTTATTTGAAGATGGTGATGTTACCGTTTGCTTCACCCAACCTTCGGGTAAAATTCTTTCGCCATTCCAAATTCCATCATAATAATATAACAAACCAAAGCGTGCATAATCTTTTGCCGTTGCGTTTACATAAGATGAATTAACGTAAGTACCAGAAGCATCGGGCTCTATTAAAGTATTATACATGCCAACTTTATAAAACAAGGCAGTGAACGGATAAGCAGCATAATCTTTTTCACCAACTGTTTGGCGAATAATTCTTGATAACACATTACTGTTGCCACTTGAATAATTAAACACTGTGCCCGGTTGATGCGCCAATGAATGGTCTGCAGTGAATGCGGCCATATCACCTTTCTTATACAACATATTTGTTATATCGCTTGCTTTGGAATAATCTTCTAAAAAATCAAGGCCACTCATTTGATGAAGCAGGTCTTCAATAGTAATTGCATGTCTTGGATCATTTATATTACTCCACTCAGGAACCGGCGCCGGTTTTTTTATATCAAGCTTGCGTTGTTCAACTAATGTTCCCATCAACGCTGAGCCAACACTTTTTGCCATAGACCATCCGTACATCTTCGTGTCTTTTGTAAAACCAGGCGCATATTTTTCTGCAACCAGTTTTCCATCATACACAACTATCACTGCTCTTGTTCTTTGTTTTTTGCGGGCAATTGATTCGGTAAAAGCAGCATCAACTGCAGCATTCAATTTTGCAGTATTTATGTTTGATGGAATTGTATCATTTATTTTATCGCCGTAAGGAAACGAAATTGAATCTGTATTTACTGGTGGCGGCGAAGGAATGGAAAAAGTTTGTGAACGAACCTGTGCTTCAGTAAAATCATTTATTAAAGTGCAACCAATGCCTTTTCTATAAATCGCTTTTCGTTTTGCCAAGCCAAACACAGAAGCAGTGACAGACGAATCCTGCATGTTTATTTCATACTTCGCCATACTAAAAGGATATTGGCTCATCTCACCGGAATCAATACTTTCTTTTGTTCTGTTTGAAACAAAAATGCAGGTACAAACTTGCTTTGCATCAAAGCCGCTGATAATTGGAAAAGACACCCACGCATAATGAATTGCCCATGCTAAAGCAACAAGCAGAATAACAAACAATGAACGAAATATGATCTTTTTCAAAGCAGTGAAATGATATACAAATTATAATTTTTTTATCACATAAAATATACGTGACTATAAAAAGTTGAATTCACTTTTAGTACGAACTTTTAATTCTATTCGTAACGGAGCGCCTGTCCCGTATTTGATGCGGAATCGCAAAACTTGTACTGTACATTATGATGGCATCTTGTATTTTATCAAATAAGCATGATTACTTATTAACTCAGCTTGCTGAACCAAACAATTATCTATTTAAATTACATCTATAAAATCAAGTCTTTAAATCTACTTATTATGGACGAATCAACTTCGGCAAAACTTTCACAAAGCATGCAATACCAGTTGCAGATTTATTTTGCAGGAACACAAAATGTAAAACCAAAATTACCGGTTTCATTCGAAGCACTTGAAGAAAAAGCTAAAGAAGTGATGAAGCCGGAAGCTTTTGCATATGTGGCCGGAAGTGCAGGATCAGAAATCAGCAATCATAATAATAGAGAGTCATTTAATAAATATCAAATTGTGCCGCGCATGCTGAACGATGTTTCCAATCGAAGTATGGAAATAGAATTGTTTGGAGCAAAATTATCATCACCAATTTTATTTGCACCTGTTGGCGTTTTATCTATTGTTCATCCGCAAGCGGAACTGGCTGTTGCCCGTGCAGCAAAGGCTTTACATATACCACAAATTTTAAGCACAGTTTCATCAAAAACGATTGAAGAAGTTGGCGAAGTAAACGACGACAATCCGCATTGGTTTCAATTGTATTGGGGACGCGATGATGATTTCACACGAAGCCTTATTCATCGTGCGGAACAGGCAAATTATTCGGCTATAGTTGTTACACTTGATACAAGATTGTTTGCCTGGCGTGAACGTGATATTCAAAATGCTTACCTGCCTTTTTTGTTTGATGAAGGACTCGCTAATTATTTTTCTGATCCTGTGTTTTTAAAAACATTAGGTAATCCTGATGAAGATAAAAAGCGTACGATGATGCATTTTGCACATTGCTTTTCTAATCCTTCATCTACATGGGAAAGCCTGGCTGTTATTCGTAATTGTACAAAACTTCCAATTATACTTAAAGGCATTCAGCATCCTGATGATGCGATAAAAGCAATTGATCATGGTGCTGATGGAATTATTGTTTCTAATCATGGTGGACGACAATTGGATGGTGCTGTTGGTTCGTTGGATACACTTTCAAAGATCAGTGAAGCGGTTGCAGGTAAAACAACAGTGTTATTTGATAGCGGCATTCGTCGCGGTGCTGATGTATTTAAAGCAATGGCATTGGGTGCAAACGCTGTGTTGGTTGGCCGGCCTTATGTTTACGGTCTTGCACTTAATGGGGAAGATGGAGTAAAAGAAGTGATGAGCAATTTATTAGCTGACACTGATCTTACGCTTGGTTTGGCAGGTTGTAATTCATGGGCAGAAACAAAAGATAAACTGATACGTGTTTAATTAATTTAGATGCGTTAATCTGATGCAATACTGTGAATATTCGTTTAATTCAACACTTTAATTTTTATACTTCTAAAGCTCACTTCGTTCCCATGATCCTGCAATAGAATATGTCCTTCTTTTGCTTCACCAAAATGATCCCATATTTTATATTTACTTATTGCAACCAAATCTTCAAATTCTTTTGAACCACGTTCATATTCCAGCACTTTAATTCCATTCAACCAATGCTCAACATGATTGTTTGGATACACAATTATTCTTCCCCAATTCCATTGTCCAACCGGATTAAAATATCGTTCATTTTTGTTGGCGGGAATTAAATCGTACAACGATGCAAGTGTTCTGTCACCATTTCTTCCAAGCTTTGCATCAGGATGAAGTTTATCATCTAAAACCTGGTATTCCAATCCGATAGCAGAGCTGTCACTTTTTTCGTTTAGTGTTACAAAATATTTTACACCACTGTTTGCACCGGATGTTAGCTTAAATTGAAACGTCAGATCAAACGCACTGTACTCATTTAATGTTACAACATCCCCACCGTTCTTTCCTTGCTCGCCGTTTGATTCAAGTACAGTTATCATACCGCTGTCAATTCTCCATCCATGATCAGGAAAACCTGTTTTAAAAGCACCGCGCCAGCCATTAGAAGTTTTACCATCAAACAAGAGTTTCCAGCCATTTTCTTTTTCAGTAGCTGATAAATTATTTGGTATCATGTTCACCACAAAAACGCTTTCAGGAAATGATGTTGAAGTAAGATCAGTTGTTTTTATTCGGATATCTTTCCAATACATTTTCTTTCCTGCCAGCGACGGATCAGGAACCGCATGCACCTGCAACGCAATAAAACCATTGTGCGAAACTGAATCAATTAAATAAGCAACAGGAATATTATTGATCCATGTTTTGATTGTATTGCCAATGGCTTCCACTTTATAATGATTCCATTCCGCAGTTTTAAAAGCATTTTGCGCTGTGGGATTTAACGTAACAGGATACAACCAGCCTCTTCTTCCTTCTTCATAAATTCCACCGCTCCATTTTCTTGATGAAGGATCTTCTTCAACCTGGTAACCATACACACGGCCTTTATTATTTCCATTTATTTCATTAGCATCAAAATGACTTCTTATTTGCACACCGCTATTGCTTGCAGTATCATCAACTTTTGCATCAAATTCTAAAATAAAATCTCCATAGTTTTTTTCTGTTGCCAAAAATGTATTGGGCGAGCCCGCAACAGTTGTTCCAACTATCATATTATTTTCAACAGTGTATTCGCCTGCACCAACAACGCGTTTCCAGCCATTCAAATCTTTTCCATCAAACAAATTTGTAAAACCATTTTGAGCAATAAGTGAAGATGTTATAATTAAATAAGCAAAAAAGAAAAATACTTTTTTCATAGCAAGAATTTTAACGCGTTGAAGATAGCAATTACAACTATTTATTTGCAGTATTTAAAACAATTAAAAAATTTATAGCTGCAAAAATGTTTTTATAACGAATTATTATTTTGCTTCGCAATCATTCAAACGTTTACATATAATCATTTTAAATGAAAAAAATCTTCTTGCTCTTTTTCGTTGTATGCACACAAGTTTCAGCACAAAATAAAACAGCACAAAAATTTGCCGCAACAATTACACCTGACGACCTCAAAGCAAAACTATCTGTAATTGCAAGTGCAGATATGGAAGGTCGTGAAACCGCAACAGAAGGACAGCGTAAAGCTGCTGCTTATATTGAAGCTTATTTTAAGAAATTAAAATTGTTGCCCGGCGATTCAGGAAAGTATCAAATGAGTTTTCCTGTGTTACAGGATTCTGTTGAAAATGCTTCTATGAGCTTGAATGGAAATTCTTTTGAATTGATAAATGATTTTGCACCGAATTCAGGTTTCCCCAACGGAAACTGGCAATTGAATGAAGTTATATTCAAAGGCGCCGGCACAAAAGATTCAACACAAAATAATGATAGCATTAAGGTTGCAAATAAATGGGTGATGATTGTTCCTGCAGTTGCCACAACATCATCTATGCGAATGTTGTCACAAACAATTCGTTTAGCAAATGAAAAGGCAGCTGCCGGTTTATTAATTGTTACTGATGACTTTCCTTTTAAACGGTTTACCCCGAAAGGCAGAATGTATTTGCCTGCATCTGCTGCTAAACCTTTTCCTGTAATGTTTATTTCAAAAAAAGTTGCTGCAGAAATTTTGCAAACTGATACTTCAAATATCAATGCATCATTTCAACAAAAAACTTACGCAGCAAATATTAATGTCAGCTTACAAAAAATAACCAACAATTTGCAAAGCACAGATGTGATCGGTGTTTTGACCGGCACTGATAAGAAAGATGAATACGTTTTTGTTACGGCACATTATGATCATTTGGGTAAACGAGATTCAGTTATATATTATGGTGCCGATGATGATGGCAGCGGAACAACAAGCGTGTTGCAGATTGCGCAGGCATTTGCTGTGGCGAGAGATAAAGGCTTTAAGCCAAGACGCACGATGGTTTTTATGACTGTTTCCGGTGAAGAAAAAGGTTTGTGGGGAAGTGAATATTATACTAATCATCCTGTGTTTTCGCTAGATTCTACATCTGTTGATCTGAATATTGATATGGTTGGAAGAATTGATCCTACACGCACTTATGGTGATTCATTAAATTATGTTTATACGATTGGTGAAGATAAATTAAGCAGTGATTTGATGAAGATTGAAGACAGCATTAATAACACATATTCACATCTCGAACTTGACCGCAAGTTCAATGATCCGAAAGATCCAAACCGGTTTTATTATCGCAGCGATCATTACAATTTTGCAAGCAAAGGCGTACCGATTATTTTTTATTTTAATGGTACGCATGCCGATTATCATCAGCCAACAGATACAGTTGATAAAATTAATTTTGACCTGATGAGTAAAAGAGCAAAGCTTGTTTTTTATACTGCGTGGGAAATGGCAAATCGTGATGCAATGCTAAAAAGAGATATTCCGCTTACTCAAAAATAATGACCAATCTTGTATTGCTTTTTAATAATTAGATGTTTCCATTCTTGTGTTTTCAAGATTTGCCCAAAGCACTTCAAGCTGGTAAGGAACATTTGGATTATTTATTTCCGGATCATAATATTGAAGTGAAATTTTTTCCGTTTTAGAAGAAGGCTCTTCAGTGTTCATGTAGTCATATCCAAACCCGAGTTTATTGTTGCCTGAAATTTTTATTTCCTTTTCATATTTCCAATATGATTTTATGCTGCTGCGTAGTGAATTAAAATTGCTCACCATGTCCTGGTAAGCAGTTTTTGAATATTCAGTAAGGAAATACGCTTTATACAATTTGCTGTCAGCAAACTCCAGATATAATTTAGTGTCTTTTCCTTTAAAACAGGCACTGCTGTCCGTTTGATATTCGATCGTTTCCAGTACTATCGAATCGCCGCCTGATGTTTTGTATGGTGGAATTTTATCCATGCTTTGTCTCACGATGGTAAGATTGAATGATTTATTCATTGTATCCAACACAGTCATTTTGTTCGTACCTGGTTCTATGGTAAACAATTTTTGAAAACCACAGGGCTGTATTTGTTGCGCTTTAGCGGTAACAACCAATGCTGACAGGCATACTATAAGTGTAATTTTGAGCATGATCTAAAAATTAAGAGATGTATAAATCCATTTAGATTAGAATGGTGTTATTAATTGAATAGCGTATTAAAAATACTTATATAAGCCCTATTGAAAAAATTTTTAAAATTTAGCTTTCGGTATGTTAACCGGATCGATCCTTCGCGTAAGTATAGATATCCTTAAATTATGTTTATACAAATTATGCAGTTGCAAGCTTGTTATTTTGTTGAATAGGATTGGAGTTCTCAGCACTATTTTGTGGCGAACTACAATAAACTGCAAGCCCTAACATTGACCACGCGAGAACGGAATAGTAGCAAGTAAGATTAACTGTAATTAAGCTTGTTCCAAAAACCAAACGGCTTATGACAATTGTTAGCGGAAACCATAACCCAACAATTAATGGCGCTGTGCGTTTCCATGTTGATAGTTGCTTTGCAAAGAAAACAGCCAAGCCTGTTATCAACATAAACATGTTGCTGACAGGCCAGAACAAATCAAGTATTTGGAATAATTCAGATGAAGTTGCTGGTTGAATAATGCAATATATGTTTGATATATCACCAGGTATTAAAAATACTATTTGAATGATGAGAATGATCTTACCAAATTTCTTTTTGCCTGCAGCTTTTAACTTATATAAACCAATGACGCTGCACAACCAGCCGGTCATATATATGAAGCAAAGCAAGCCAACCATGCTAGTTGGTTTGTAATCACCAAAAGCGCCATACATTTTTAATTGCAAGGCGAGAGAAGGACTGCATACGATGCCGATTAAACCTAAAGTGCGTGTACTCATTTTATTTATTATATGCTGAATAAGATTTGTCAAAAGTATTCGACACGTTTAGCTGCATCAATCGCATGTTTATGTATAATTTTTCTGTACTTGGAAATATTTTTGAATGAAACATCACATCTTATAATAATTATTAAATAAATTGATTTTGTAAATTCACCCTAATGAAGTTTTTAAACACACGACTGCTTGGATTAATAGGTATTGTTTGCGCTCCATGGGTTTTTATAGATTTTATGAACACCGGTTGTATGAACGATTTATTATTTCACGCATTAGCGGTCTGCGTGATCTTTTTTTTGTAACAGGATGGATATGCAGTGTGGTTGGTTTGTACAAATTGCAGGCAATGGGCAATAAGCGCTGGCAGAAAAATATAATGTTTATTCAGCTTATACTTTTAATAGTGCTTGCCTGCTCATGTTTTTTCAAAATCGTTTTTCCACGCGCATCTTCAACAATATTTCATTATCTCTTTCTTTTATGGCCGGCAGCAGGTTTTTTTATGGTAATAACAGGCAGTATAATTCTGTTTGCAAAAAAATTAAAAGGCTGGCGATTATATGTCCCTTTAATTGCTGGCTTCTGGTTTCCTGAAACAGTTATGGTATATTATTTTACAAAGAACTCGTTATTGTCGCTGGTTATTTCAGGTGTTTATTCAACCATAATTTTTAGTTTGCTTGGTTTAAGTGTTTTTACTGCTGACTATATATCTTCAGCAAGAAAAATATCTTATTGAACTATTGTTTGTGAACTGTAGTAATGAGATAGATGAAATTTTTTACCACACGCATACTTGGAATAATCGGGATCATTGGCTCGCCATGGGCATTCATAGATTTTATGAATAATGGTTTGTATGACCGCTTTGTGCTTACTTCAATGAGTGGTTTGCGAAATTTTATTTTTATAACAGGATGGACATGCAGTATTATCGGTTTGTACAAATTACAGGCAATGGGTAATAAGCTTTGGCAAAAAATAATTATGATCATTCAAATCGTATTATTATGTCTTGCCAACTGCTGGAACATTATTGAAATATTTGCACCGCGATCTTCATCAAAAATATTTGACCTTTTAAATTTAGCATGGCCGATTGCCGGTTTATGGATGCTGATAACAGGCATTGTAATATTGTTTGCAAAAAAACTTCAAGGCTGGAAATTATATATACCATTATTCGCCAGCTTTTGGTTTATCGTCACAACACTCATTTATTTTACCGGTTATGTTAGTTCATCTTTTCTAATTGCTTCAGGTATTTATTCAATGGTTGCTTTTAGTTTGTTAGGTTTTGCCGTAGTAATTACCAGTAAGAAAACTTCCACTGTAAATCAACCTTATTATAAAGCCTGAATTCACTTCTGTATGTGATAATTTATTCTTTGAAAAATGTATTCTCACATGTTCATGCTATTTCAGCGCTATCAACCGAAAATAATTTTGCTTTAAAATTTATTGTATGAAAAATTCAAATCAACTAAAGAAAAATGTACTACTGATATGTTTATTTACTGCGCCTTTGCTGCAATTAATCGGTGATGCTTTATGGATAACACACAACTATGCGTATTCATGGAATATATGGCGCGAGGCAAGTTGTATATTCTTTGTGCCAGTTGGATTTTTATTGGCACGCTTGCTTGAAAGGAAAAGTTTTATTTGGGCAATGATTGCCTGTGCTTTATTTGTTACAGGCTGTTTTGGCGTGGCAACCATGATGCCTTTGTTTCGGTTAGGAGCCTTTTATCCGATACATGAAGCCCACGAGTTTCCCGAAATTGTAACGACTGTTTTAGATAAGAAATTATTTGCAGTAACATTATTTCCGCTCGGTTTATGTTTTCCTCTGAGCCTTGTTGTTTTCGGTATTTGTTTTTTGAGATATAAAATATTAAGCAGGTTAATAGGAGTATCAATATTTATAAACGGAATTTTATTTTGGCTGGGCAATGCAGGAGAGATGGATAAAATACTTATTGTTGGAGATGCATTTCTTTTGATAACCTTATGCTATGTTGGCTATTCAATTTATAACCGCAGAATTAAGTTAGTTACTTCGCCACAACTGTCTTCATAAACATAAACACGAGTTGATTATTTTTTAACGCAACTAATTAAGTTGTGTTTTTATTTATACCATTCGGCTTTTAAATGCTTTGGCAACAGCTTCGCTTTTGCTGTTCACCTGCATTTTTTCATATATCTTTTTTATATGGCTTCTTACGGTATCAATTGAAATGAACATTTCAGCAGCGATCATTTTATAACTATAACCATTCACCAGTAATTGCAAAACAGTTTTTTCGCGTTCTGATAAATTATAATCTTCATTGGTGGTTGTGTGTATTTCAGAAAACATATTCAACACCTGTGCTGCGATAGAAGACGTCATTGGCGCACCGCCCGTTTGTGCATCTTCTATATATTCCAGCAATTTTGCAGGTTGTGTTTTCTTCAATATATAACCATTGGCGCCGGCCTTTAAAGCTTCGAAAACATTTTTGTTATCATCAAAAACAGTAAGCATTAAAACCTTCACCTGGCTATTATGTCCACGAATTTGTTTCAACCCTTCTAAACCATTTGTGCCACGCATATCTATATCCATCAATATTACATCAGGTTTAAAAGCTTCAACTTCATCCATCACATTATTGCAATTTTTGAAAGTTGCCAACACTTCAAAACCCATTGTGCCATTAATAAGCATCGTTAATCCTTCGCGAAACTGCGGGTTATCTTCGTAGATCAATACTTTAATCATACAGTAAAATTATAGCTTGTTGTATTGTACACAAACACATAATCATGTGGTTTGCATTTCAAGTTTTATTTCAGTGCCGTTATTTGTTTCAGATGAAATATTGAATCGTGCTTTTAGTTTTTCTGCGCGGTCACGCATATTATTTAGGCCGTTGCCACTATCTGCATTTTGCAAAATAAAACCAATGCCATTATCTTTTATGATGAGAGACAATAAACGATCTTTTAATCTTACATCAATATTCACGTCCGTTGCATTTGCATACTTCGCAATATTATTGACGGCTTCTTTGAATATTAAAAAGATGTCGCGCCGTTGTTCCATATTTAGTGCAACGTCATTTGCTCCTTCATCAAAATGAAGTTTTACTTCTATGTCTTTTGATTCAAGTACTTCACCTGCAAACTCACGCATACGTGCAAAAACTTTTTGCATGCTGTCATTCATAGGATTAATGCTCCAAACAATATCATCCATTGCTTCCATCATTTTGCTGCTGCTTTCGCTGATCTTACTAATATATTCAGTTGCTTTTGCAGGTTCGTCCATCAATTTGCTTTTTGCCATTGTGCTTAAAATATTGATAGTGCTTAATGCAGAGCCAATATCATCATGCAGATCTCTTGAAACTTTTTGCCGAACCGCTTCAACAGCCAATATTCTTTTTATGCTTAATGAATGCAGCCAGTAAGCGCCACCGATAAAAGTAGCGCAACAAGAAATAATAAACCATGAACTAAGCCAGAAAGGAACTTTTATTAATAGTCGCAAAGCTGTTGTTTGAATATGTTCATTGCATTTCAATTTAAAATCATAACCGCCCGGCGGCAATAAAGTATAGCTTACTGTTGCAGTGCTTCCGGCTTTGATCCAATCTTTATCAGCACCTTCTAATTTATAATAAACAGCATCATGCTTGATTGTTGTATCTGCAAATGCAAATGAAATAGTAATAACATTTTGATCAGGCGAAAGCTCAATTCTTTGTAAACTTAAAATTGAATCTATGGAAAGAGCATCATTAAAAATTTTAAAGCCTGTTATAACCGGGCAACTATCATTTTGATTTGTGGCTATAGTTTTTTGCGCAGTTGCATTAATAAAAATTACCAGTAATATTAAAATACTTAAACCTTTCACATAAGCTTTTTTACAATTCGCAATAGGGCAAAAACCATGATAACAAAAATAAGAATGTGTGATATATAAACATTAATAGCGCTGCATTTTCACATGCTTATGTGGTTGCTAACGGTAGTCGCAGCCTCTATTTTTGATGCCTTTAATCAAAAAAATATCAATATGAA
>Ga0206932_1002_pt1 | contig 78203 bp, 63 predicted proteins | sample Alteio_BWOrgHeat_18_FD_153244 | JGI IMG/M metagenome (GOLD analysis project Ga0206932, IMG submission 153244) | Enriched cells from forest soil in Barre Woods Harvard Forest LTER site, Petersham, Massachusetts, United States -... | ecosystem: Environmental > Terrestrial > Soil > Temperate forest >...
TCATGTTATTTAATGCAATACCTGATGAATAATCTTTTGGTTGCAACCCAACAACTGCCTGGTTAATTAATGGTAACTGCATCATTGATATTCCTAATGCACGCAGGCCAAGCGGGATAAAGAAATTCCATTTACCAACGTCAGGACTAACTCTTGAAGACATGATAGAATAAATGGCAAAGAGAACAAAACCTGATACTACAAAGGGAATTGCAGATACACCTTTGCTCATTGTTTTGCCAATAACCGGCATCATTATAACTGCTATTAATGTTGGCGGTAATAATGATAAACCTGTTTCGTAAGCGGTGAAACCTAATACACGCTGAGCCAGTACAGGATACACAAACACGGATGTAAATAATCCAAACCCTGCAACAAATGTAAAAATGGTGGTGAATGCAAGGTTGCGGTTTCCTAACACCCTTAAGTTTACTGCAGGCTTCGGAATTTTTAATTCACGAATAACAAAACCTATCAAGCCAATTGCTGCAACAAGTGTACAAACACGAATTGAATTACTGCTGTACCAGTCTTCCTGTTCTCCTCTTTCCAATACAAACTGTAAACAACCAATACCGGCCGTCAGCAATGCAATACCGGGATAATCTATATAAATTTCTTTTTTCTTTTTCCCTTCGCCTTCTTTTGCATCTATAAAAGTGAAAGCAAGAATTGTTGCCACGATACCAATGGGAATGTTGATCATGAAAATAAGAGGCCAGTTATAATGTTCAATTATGTAACCGCCAATTGTTGGTCCTAATGTTGGCCCAAGTACCAAACCCATTCCAAATAAACCTGAAGCAATAGGCCGGTCTTTTGGTTCAAATGCATCAAACAAAATTGCCTGCGATGTAGAGAGCAATGCACCGCCGCCAACACCTTGTACAAACCGCCATATAATAATTTCAACAAGCCCTGTTGATTGTCCGCACATGTAAGATGCCGCGGTGAAAATTATCATGGAAGCGATGTAATAATTTTTGCGTCCAAAATATTCAGCTAAAAAACTGGTAAGCGGAATTATAATTACGTTAGCAATAGCATAAGATGTAATTACCCAGCTAATATCTTCAATGCTTACACCCAGGCTGCCAGCCATATCACTTATTGCAACATTTACAATTGATGTATCAACCAGCTCCATAACCGCCGCCGAAACAGTTGTAATAACGATGATATATTTAGCTAATTTTTTCATGCCAAGAATTTAAGTGAATGGTGAGTAGTTACTGAAAAATTTATAGTTGTTTTATTTAGAACTGTATGTTCTATTCACCATTGACTATTTACTATTTGGTTTTTATGCTTACACCAGCGCTTAAACCAGCGCGCAAAATATTTTTATATTGGTTGATATTATTTATGCTGATCTTAACCGGAATACGTTGTGTAACCTTTACAAAATTTCCGCTTGAATTATCGGGAGGAAGCAATGAAAAACTTGCACCGGTGGCTTCGCTTAAGCTTGTAATGCTTCCTTTTAATGAAGAATCAGGATATGCATCCAGTGAAATTTCAACAGGCATACCGGGATAAAATTTTCTTATTTGTGTTTCTTTAAAATTGGCAACAACCCAATAAGTTGTATCATTCACAATAGAAAATAATGGCGAACCTGCCTGCACAAACTGGCCGGTTGAAATATTTAATTTGCCAAGCTTGCCGGATTGTGGCGCAAATATTTTTGTATAAGAAATTTTTAATTGTTGTTGCTGAATAGCTGCAGCTTTTGTAGCTAAACCAGCCTGTGCTTTTTGCAGTCCTGCCTGTAAAATAGCAATACGGCTTTGCGCTGTTGACAACTCGCTTTCATTATTAGAAGACGATTGTTTTGCCTGGTCAAGATTAAACTTACTATCATCCAGTTGTTTTTTTGTAATAGCCTGGTCGTTGTAAAGATTCAGGTTACGCTGGTAATCTTCCTGCGCTTGTTGTATCTTAATTGATGAGAGGCTGATGTTACCCCGATTTGTACCTAGCCCAACATGCGCATTTTTTAAAGCTGCTTCAGCATTTAAAATATCCGCCTGTGCACTTTCATAATCTGCCTGCATTTGCAATAATTGAGCTTGTAATTCAGCATCATCAATTTCTGCCAGTAATTGCCCGGTTTTAACTGAGTCATAATCCCGTACGGTAATGGCTTTTACATAGCCGCTTACGCGGGGCAGCACCGGCGAAATTTGTGTTTGTACCTGTGCATTATCAGTAGTTTCATGTGTAATGGCATAAGAAATTTTTGTCCATCCAAATATGCCTGCTGCTATTACCACAACGGCAATAATTACATAGCGCAATGGAGATTTTTTCTTTTTTTCCGGTTGCTTGTTTTCCTGCTCCATAAATATGTTTCGTTTATTTGTTTACAAGATGGTCGCGCATCAATTGTTTTAAATGTGTTGATACCCGTTTTTTAAATTTTATATCATCATAAGGCACGTAATCATCACTTTTATTCATAAGCTTATTGCAAAACTTTTTAGAAAGCAATACCTGGTTTATAGTGCCTATAAGGGTAGCGATGGTTAGCTCTACATCTACTTTTTTAAAATCGCCTTTTTTAATACCCGCCTCAATAATTTTTTTAATAATAACTGCGTTAGGATGAAGATTGTTCACTATTGAACATTGTAAATTTTCGCGCTGATTAAGAATAAGTTCCTGGTGAATGAGCCTGTGAAATATTCTGTGCGTAAAAAGTTTCTCAATAAAAGTATCTGCTACAGCTTCTATTTTTTTAATTGCTGTAAGCGATTTGTTATTTAAAATTTCATCCAGTATGCCGCGTGTATGTGCAGATTTATATTCTACAATTTTTTCAAAAAGTTTTTCCTTGGTTCCAAAATAATAATTAACCATAGCAACATTTACTGTTGCTTTCTCTGCAATATCTCTTATTGAAGTGCCTTCAAAACCTTTTTCTGCAAATAATTGGAGGGCTGTATCAATAATATGCTCACGCTTGTCTGTCATGCCTTAAATAATTTCAGGACACAAAATTAAACAATTGTTTGAATTAAACAAACGTTTAATTAATTATTTTTTTTGGCAATTAAATAAATTGTCTTAAGCGTTACCTGAAGGTATAACTAACAGTCCCTAGCAGCTCCTGGTGCTTATCAAACAAAACATCTTTGGTTTTTAAGCCGCGTTCATCATATACATATTGCCAAACAACATAATCAGATGAGCCTTGCGGAATCTGTGTAAGCTGGGATAACACACCGCTATCGTTGTATTCAAATAAAAAATCAGGCAGCATTTGCTGCGCTTTATTATTATAGCGAACTATATCGGTAAGCTGGTTTTTATCATTATAATAGTAGTAATAATGTTCAATCATTCTTCCCTTTTTTATCCATAGTTCTTCAGTAATATTAGTATGCTCATCTTTTTTAAAATGAACAATGATAGTGTCAGTTTTATCCTTAATTCTTATCATTGAATCGGGAGTGTTATTTGTATAAAACCATTTATGCTGCTCTGTGCTGCGGGTACTCATTGCCGTATCATCAGTTTGCGTTTCTACGAGAAGAATGTTGCCGGAATTATCATAAGTGTATTCAACAGTTGTAAGCACATTATCAGCACTGTCTTCAGATTTTGCCAGCATATTATTTAAATAAGTATCAATTTCATCCGATGTGCCACCGGTTTCAAGTTCTGTATGCGTTACAACAATAGCGTAATTGTTTTTTATAATCTTTGAATAAACAAAACCTGTAGTTGGGGTATTATCACTTTCCATACTTGTGGCAGAAACCTGGTGTACATTATTCTGTTTAAGGTTTATATAAATATTGTTTGATGCTTTTAAATTAATAACATCGTTATAATAAAACTGCGCTTTGGAAAAATGAAAAATGAAAAAAAATGTTAACAGCAGCATTCCTTTTTGCATAATAATTCTTTGATTCATGATTAACGAAAAATGTGCGGCAAGGTATATATTGCTGCTTAAAATGTGTTGTGTATTTTTAGTGAAATTTTGAAAAAGTGCCTCACGCAAAAGCGCGCAAAGAAACAAATTGTTTGAATTGTAATGCTGAAGTAAACGGAAGATACTGCAGCGTTTGCGGACAGGAGAATATTGAACCCGAGGAAACTTTCTGGCAATTACTCTCGCATTTTGTGTACGATTTGTTTCATTATGATGGAAAAGCATTATCCACTTTAAAAACACTTATTTTTAAACCCGGCGTATTAACCCTGGAATATGTGCGGGGCAGAAGAGCGAGTTACCTGCACCCGATTCGTTTATATATTTTTATTTCGGCTGCTTTTTTCATCATTTTTATTTCTTTTATAATTGGTAATAAGATGAACAATGCAGATGTAAACCAGCTAACATCTGCACAAAGCAGCACCATAAATACATCAATTGACAGGTTAAAAGATTCGATTGCAAAAACAAATGATCCTGGAAAAAAAGCAGCACTGCAGCAAACCATTGATGCGTTGCAAAAAGTACCAATCCTTTTTAAACAGAAGAATATTGCAGCCGGAGGTGAAAAAAATAAGAACAGTTTTATTAAGCTTGACACATCAAATCACTCAGACAATTTTCTGGTTGACGGTTTGCCTGGAACGCTAAATGAATATAATCAACAACAGGCAAGGGTTTCACAAGAAAAAAGAGATGGCTGGTTTAAACGCACAATTTCAACAAGATTAATCCAGCTCAATGAAAAATACAGAAATAACAAGAATGACTTTATTAAAGATTTAACGGAGCATTTTTTTCATTCACTCCCTACAATGATGTTTGTGTCGCTGCCCATTGCAGCGCTTATTTTTCAATTGGTGTATATAAGAAGGCGAAAGCAATTTGCTTATGTGCTGCATGGCGTTTTTTCTGTTCATATTTATATTGTTGTGTACATTTTCATCTTAATTATTTATGCATTTAATTTATTACGGGATATTGCACACTGGCAATTGTTTGACTATTTGTCAACAATAACTATAATTGGTACTTTTTATTATATATATAAAGCAATGCGTAATTTTTATGAACAGGGCAGATGGAAAACTGTTCTTAAATTTTTCATTATTTTATTCTTATACTTTATGCAGTTATCAATATTGATGATACTGTTTTTTATGACTTCATTAATCCAGATTTAATATGAACTACACTGAAAATTTTGAAAAACTGGTAAGCATTATGGATGAGTTAAGGGAAAAATGTCCGTGGGATAAAAAGCAAACCATTCAAACACTGCGTGCCATGACGATTGAAGAAACATACGAACTTACTGATGCAATTACTGAAGAGAACTGGCAGGGAATAAAAGAAGAACTTGGTGATATTTTACTGCACATAATTTTTTATTCAAGAATAGCAAAAGAGCAAAACCAGTTTACACTGAATAATGTGCTTGAAATTATTTGCAATAAGCTCATTGTTCGTCACCCGCATATTTATGGCGATCCGGCAAACGCGGGACAAGTTGTAAAAGTGAATGATGATGAGGATGTAAAAAGGAACTGGGAAAAAATAAAATTAAGCGAAGGTAAAAGCTCAGTATTAAGCGGCGTTCCTGTTTCATTGCCTGCAATGGTAAAAGCAGCACGCATACAGGAAAAAGTAAAGCAGGTTGGTTTTGAATGGAAACACAAAAAAGATGTTTGGTTAAAAGTGGAAGAAGAAATGAATGAGTTGCAGGACGCTATCGTAAATAACAACGTTAAAGAAGTTGAACAGGAGTTTGGTGATGTGATTTTTAGTTTGGTTAATTATGCACGGTTTTTGAATATTGACGCAGAAAATGCGCTGGAGCAAACCAATAAAAAATTTATGAAACGTTTTATGCGCATGGAAGAAATTGCAAAAGAAGAAGGCAAAAATTTACATGATATGAGCCTTGAAGAAATGGATGCTATCTGGAATATTGTAAAAAAAGAAAATTCTATTTCTTGATAAAAAAAATAAGACATGCGGTTAATAAAAATGCCTGGCTTTTTCTTGCTGCGGCATGGGTGTATACATTGTCCTTCATCTTTACAAATTATTTGTCTTACAGTTCTTCATCAGAAAAAGTAGCCCGCATTTTAACGGAATATATTCATGGCCAGGAAAAATCTTTTCAAAATCTTTTGCATGACACGTCAACCGTAAATGCAATAATTAATGATGGATCATCCTCAATAAAAGAACAGCTTTTAAGTAATGCACAAGGCATTTTTACTTACCAGGTAAATGATATTGGAAACCCGGTTGAAATTTTCTGGAATACAAATAAAATGTCTGCGGAGCCGCAGGATATTTTAAAACCTGATGGAAGTTATCTTGTAAACTATCAGAATGGAATATTTGAGCTTGTAAAAGCTTCTTTGAAAAGGCAAAATGTACATTATTTTTTCATTACGCTTATACCAATTCGCTGGCAGTATTTTATGCAAAATGAATACCTGCAACCGCATTTTGCAGTAAGCGAAGCTATAAGCAATGATTATGAAATTTCACCTGCAGGCAGCGGAATACCGGTAAAAAATTCCGGAGGCGCCACCTTATTCGGCATTAAAGAAACTAACCAGGCATACAGTGATACACCAGTTGGATTTTCTGTTTTTCTGCGTGTTGTTGCATTGCTGTGCTTATTTATTTTTATAAATAATATTGCATCAGAAATAGTAACCCGCCAAAATTTCAGAAGTGGTTTTGCATTGCTTGTTGCGTCTTTTTTAATACTCAGGTTAATTATTTTCTTTTCCCGGTTTCCTTTTAATTACCAGGTAACGACTTTATTTGATCCTGCAGTTTATCATAGCGGAAATATAAACCGGTCATTGGGAGACCTTATGCTTAATGCATTAATTACTTTATGGATAATACTTTTTTTCAGAAAGAAAATAAAAGCACGGCAGTGGCATTCGTTAAGGTTATCTTCTGTATACAATGCTTTTATTTTTTCATCATTTATTTTAATTCCGCTATTAAGTTTTTATGTTGCTGATATAATAAGCAGCCTTGTTGTTCATTCAGTCATCAGTTTTAATGCAGCTGATTTTTTTTCACTTTCATTGTTTTCTTTTGCAGGATTTATTATTATCTGCATGCTGCTGTATATATGGCTTTATGTAACAGGGTTGTTTGTACAATTAGCATCAAAAACAAGAATCCATTTATTCTGGCAATATATTTTAATAATAAGCTGCAGCTTTTTTCTTATATCTGTTCATGTTTTTTCTCTTGATGCTAAATCGCTTTTGGTTGTTACTGTGTTTATTCTTTTACTAACGGAATTTATGCGATACCGCGATAATCCTTCTTTATCATCGCTGGTATCATCACCTTATTTTATTGTATGGGCATTAATGCTTACTGCATTAGCATCTGCGCTTATCGTGTATCAAAACAATAATAAAGAAGCTGCATCACGTATTGAAACTGCAAAAAGTATGCAGGAGCAAACTGATTCTTCGGGAGCTTTTCTTGTACACATGGCATTGAATAATTTTTCAGATAAATTTTTACAGAACAATTTCAACAGGTTTTCAGATCCTTATGAAAATAAATTTGTGAAAGACAGCCTTGTGAAAAAAAACCTGTCTGCCTATCTTACAAAATACCTTACAAAAGTGTATGTGTTTGACAATAATAATAAGTCTTTATATAATGATGATTCAACAAGCTATGATGTTATAAATTCAGTGTTGGAAAATAAAAGCAAGCAAACATCTGTGCCAGGCCTTTATTTTTATCGCAATAAACAGGATAACTACAATTATATTTATGTAAGAAAGATCTTGAAGGATTCTGCTTATCTCGGTTCGTTGTTTGTTGTTGTTCAGCCAAGATTATATGAAAGCACTGCGCTCGTTCCCGAATTGTTTAAACAAATAAATGATATTTCAACGCTTACTGAAAACGGGTATATATTCGGTGTTTATGAAAACCGCAAACTTGTAAGCTCTTTTACCGGGTTTAATTTTTCAGATTCAGTTGCTGAATTACAAGTGCCAAAAGCAGGTTATTATTTTAAAGACTCGCTCGGCTACAGCCAGCTTTGGTACAATGCCGGCAATAATAAACTGCTTATTATCGCAAAAAAAAGTAATTGGTTTTTTAATTTCATTACGCTTTTTGCTTACCTGTTTGTTCTTTTTATCATACTTGCATTTTTGGTACATAGCAGCCGGGCTATAAATAATAAGAATTTAAAATTCAATTTCCGCAACCTGTTTCGGTTTAATATAAGAGCGCAAATACAAACTACTATAATTGGCGTAAGCATCTTGTCATTTTTAATTATCGGGGTAGCCACTATTTCTTTTTTTATACTGCGCTTTAATAAAAGCACAACAAACCAGCTTATTAATACTGCGCAAATACTTGCCAACGAAATTGAGCAAACGCTAAAATCTGAAATAATACCCGGCGATGTGCTTAATATAAACGACGTTGATGCTGACGGGGAGTTTGAAAAAAAGATAGCTGATATTGCTTCCATTCATAATGCAGATATAAATTTCTACTCGAAAAACGGTATGCTGCTTGTTTCTTCGCAACCGTATATGTATACCAGGAATGTATTAAGCAACAGGATGGACCCGAGAGCGTTTTTTGAGCTTCATTATAACCAAAGCACACGTTTTATACAAACAGAACAAATAGGAAATTTTTCTTTCCGAAGTATTTACACGCCGGTTAAAGATGAAAAAGATGAAACGATTGCTTACCTGAATATTCCATCCTTAAGCATACAAAATGAATTAAAAGAAGAGATATCAGATTTCCTGGTTACGCTTATTATTTTAAATGCGCTCATTTTCATTTTTGCAGGCGCTATTGCTGTTTCACTTACCGGGCGCATTACTTCATCGCTTGAATTGATTGGCGGAAAAATGAAAGAGATAAAAATTGGAAGTGCCAATGAAGAGATTATCTGGAAAGGCAATGATGAAATAGGAATGCTTGTAAACGAATACAATAAAATGGTAAAGCAGCTTGAACAAAGCGCTGAAACACTTGCAAAAAGTGAGCGTGAAGGTGCATGGCGCGAAATGGCCAGGCAGGTTGCACATGAAATAAAAAACCCTTTAACACCAATGAAACTTAGTATACAATATTTGCAGCGTGCAATGGAAGAAGATACGCCAAATGCAGTTGAGCTTTCAAAAAAACTGGCTTCAACTTTAATTGAACAAATTGACCAGTTGTCAAAAATTGCCGGTGATTTCTCCCAGTTTGCAAATATTGAAAACATACAACCTGAACGTTTTAATTTAAGTGAACTTATTCAGAAGCTTGTAAATCTTTATCAAACAGATGCGCGCCTTTCTGTTAATTATATAACCGCAACTAATAATGTTGAGGTGTTTTCAGATAAAGCGCAGATCAACCGCCTGTTCACCAATCTTATTAAAAACGCAATTGAAGCATCAGATGAAATGCAAACTGCGCGTATACAGATAAAACAATTTATGCAGAATAAAAATGTAATTGTTTCCATAACAGATTATGGCAACGGAATAGATGAACCTTTGCGCACAAAAATTTTTAATCCAAACTTCACTACAAAATCTTCGGGTACAGGTTTAGGTCTTGCTATCTGCAAAGCCATTGTAGAAAAGGCTGGAGGCAAAATTTGGTTTGCAACTTCAGCCGGTGAAGGAACAACCTTTTATATAAACCTGCCTTTGGCGAATTAACCTGCGTTTAATACAAAGAATTATTTTTATGTTGCCGGCTTCGGAAATGCTATTAAGCTGACGTTGCGTCGCACCCTTGTACTGTATGAATTCTATTCAGCAAATTCAGTATATAACTTTATAAACTATGTGATTCTATATGTTCTATGTTTCTATGTGTTTAACTCTGGCGCATCATTTGCAAAATATGTGTTATGCCAGAAGGTCCGTCAATCGTTATACTAAAAGAAGCAGTTCAATCTTTCAAAGGAAAAAAGATTATTGAAGTAAGCGGTAATTCAAAGATTGATTATCACCAATTAAAAAATAAAACTGTTACAGATTTTAAAAGCTGGGGAAAACATTTTCTTGTTTGTTGCAAAGGTGTTACGCTTCGTGTGCATTTTATGTTGTTTGGTTCTTATCGCATCAACGAGAAAAAAGAAGCGCCAGCAAGACTTTCACTTCAGTTTAAAAATGGTGAGATAAATTTTTATGCCTGTTCATTAAAAATATTTTATGAAGATCCAAATGAAATTTACGACTGGTCTGCAGATGTAATGAATGATGCGTGGGATCCTGCGAAGGCAAAAAAGAAATTAAAACAAATTCCTGATACACTTGTTGCAGATGCTTTATTAAACCAAAATATTTTTGCCGGCGTTGGAAACATTATTAAGAACGAAGTATTGTGGAGGATAAAACTGCATCCAAAAACAAAAGTTGGTGATCTTCCTCCAAAAAAATTAAATGAATTAATAAAAGAGGCACGTGATTATAGTTTTGATTTTTTAAAATGGAAGAAAGCATTTGTTTTAAAAAAACATTGGTGCATTCATACAAAAAAGATGTGTCCGCGCTGCAACATTCCTGCGCATAAAGAATATGTTGGCAAAACAAACAGGAGAACTTTTTTCTGCAACAATTGCCAGGTGTTATATGAGTAATCATTAAACTGTTTTACCGGTAAATGTTGTCACAGGTAAACCACCTAAATTTGCGCTCCTGTTAAAAGAATATTGTTAATGAATGAAAAGCTGCAACACTTAGCACAAACTTTAGAAGGTGAATTTTATTTTGATACAACGATGCGTATTTTGTATGCCACCGACGCATCTGCTTATCGTGAAATGCCATTGGCGGTTGCTATTCCCAAAACAAAAGATGATATAAAAAAACTAATTGCATTTGCGCATACAGAAAAAACTTCATTAATACCAAGAGCCGCAGGCACTTCATTGGCAGGGCAGGTGGTTGGTAATGGAATTGTGGTTGATGTATCAAAATATTTTACACAGATATTAGAATTTAATGCAGCAGAAAAATGGGTGCGTGTACAACCAGGCGTTATTCGTGATGAACTGAATATGTTTTTAAAACCGCACGGATTAATGTTTGGGCCCGAAACATCAACAGCAAACCGTGCCATGATGGGTGGTATGGTGGGTAATAATTCCTGCGGCTCTAATTCAATTGTATATCGCAGTACACGCGAACATTTGCTGGAAGTAAAAACTATATTAAGTGATGGAAGTGAAGCAGAATTTAAAACATTGAACATTGATGAATTTCATGCTAAATGCGAAGGCGAAACACTTGAAGCAAACATTTATAAAAATATCCGCAGCTTATTAAGCAATTATAAAAATCAGCAAGAGATAAAAAAAGAATTTCCAAAGAAAAGTATTGAAAGAAGAAACACAGGTTATGCTGTTGATGTGTTGCTTGATAGTGCACCATTCACTGCTGGCGAAACCGATTTTAATTTTTGTAAACTCATTGCAGGCTCAGAAGGAACGCTTGCATTTCTTACGGAAATAAAACTGAATGTTGTTCCGCTTCCGCCAAAAGAAACAGGGTTGCTCTGTGTTCATTTTAATACTATTGATGAATCGTTGCGTGCAAATTTGATCGCATTAAAATATCATCCAACTGCCAGCGAACTGATAGATCATTATATTCTTGAATGCACAAAGGATAATATTGAACAAAGAAAGAACCGCTTTTTTGTGCAGGGGGATCCCGGTGCAATTCTGGTAGTTGAATTTAAAAAAGATATCCGCGACGAAATTATTGCGATTGCAAAACAACTAGAAACAGAAATGCGTGCTGCAGGTTTGGGTTATCATTTTCCTTTATTGTTTGGTGAAGACACTAATAAGATATGGAGTTTACGCAAAGCAGGTTTAGGATTGCTGGGCAATTTGCCCGGCGATGATAAAGCAGTTCCTGTAATTGAAGATACTGCTGTTGATGTAAACGATTTGCCTGCTTACATTGCTGAGTTTAATCTCATCTTAAAAAAATATGAATTGTATGCCGTGCATTATGCACATGCAGGAAGTGGCGAAATACATTTGCGTCCTATCATTAATTTAAAAACTGAAGAAGGCAATGCTCTGTTTAGAAAGATTGCAGAAGAGATTGCAACGCTTGTAAAAAAATATCATGGCTCATTAAGCGGCGAACATGGTGATGGAAGATTGCGTGGCGAATTCATTAAACAAATGGTTGGTGAAAAAAATTATCAGCTCTTAAAAGAAATAAAACATAGTTGGGATCCTGGAAATATTTTTAACCCACGCAAAATTGTTGACACGGTTTCTATGAACACGATGCTGCGTTATACACCCGGGCAGCAGACACCAAAGTTTAATACTGTTTTTAGATATTATAACCAGGATGTTTTACAACATGCTGAACAATGCAATGGCAGCGGCGATTGCAGGAAAACGCATTTATCAGGCGGCACGATGTGTCCATCGTATATGGCTACGCGAAATGAAAAAGATACAACAAGAGCAAGGGCAAATATCCTGCGTGAATTTCTTACACATTCTGATAAATTAAATCGTTTCGATCATAAAGAGATATACGAAGTGATGGATCTGTGTTTAAGCTGCAAGGGATGCAAATCTGAATGTCCGAGCAATGTAGATGTAGCAAAATTAAAAGCAGAATTTTTACAGCAATATTATGACATAAATGGTGTTCCTTTCAGAAGTAAATTAATTGCCAACTTTACTAATTCGGCAAAGCTTGCAGCATTAATGCCGGGCGTATATAATTTCATGATGAAGAATAAAAACACAAGCGGCATCATAAAAAAAATATCAGGTTTTGCAAAAGAACGATCAATGCCAATGGTGCATAAAACAACTTTATTAAGCTGGTATAAAAAATATCAAAGTGAAAAATCAAAGCACAGTCAACCGTCAACTGTTAACCGTCAACTGTTTTTCTTCTGTGATGAATTCACCAATTATAACGATACAGAAATTGGTATAAAAGCAATTTTATTATTAGAGAGATTGGGTTATGAAGTCATCATTCCAAAGCATGAAGAAAGCGGCAGAACCTGGCTTTCAAAAGGGCTTGTTCGTGATGCAAAAAGGATCATTAATAAAAATATTACTGCATTAAAAGATATTGTAACTGCAGATAAGCCGTTGATCGGCATTGAGCCTTCTGCAATTCTTACTTTTCGTGATGAGTATGTTGATCTTGCTGATGATGATTTATTTGATGCTGCAAAAAAGCTTTCAAAAAATGTTTTTACAATTGATGAATTTATAGCAAACGAAATTGAAAAAGGGAATATTGCTTCAACGTTTTTTACAAAAGAAAAACGCAATATTAAACTACATGGACATTGCCAGCAGAAGGCATTATCATCTGTTGCACCAACGGTAAAAATTTTATCCTTACCTGGAAATTATTCTGTTCAAACTATTCCATCCGGTTGTTGCGGCATGGCAGGTTCATTTGGTTATGAAAAAGAACATTATAAATTGAGTATGCAAATTGGTGAACTGGTTTTATTTCCTACAGTACGCAATCAAACTGATGATACAATTATTGCTGCGCCGGGCACCAGTTGCCGTCATCAAATAAAAGACGGAACAGGGAGAATGGCAAAACATCCGGTGGAAGTTTTGTATGAAGCATTAATTGGTTAACTACTTATAAACAACACTTCATTCATGCAAAAATCGGTATTGGTTATAAAATTAGGTTCAGCAATTATCAGCAACAACGATGGTTCGGTAAATAAAAAAGTTATACAAAAAATTGCTGATGAAATTGCTTTGCTGTCTGCAAATTGGCGTGTGGTACTGGTTTCAAGCGGCGCCGTTGGAAGCGGCAGATCGTCCATAAAAAATTATAAAGGCTCTTTAACTGAACGCAAAGCTGCAGCAGCAGTAGGCAATCCGATATTAATCCAGTTATATCATAAATATTTTTCAAGACATGGAATTGCTGTTGCACAGGCATTGTGTGAACGGCATCATTTTTCAAACCGTTCGCAGTTTTTGCAACTGAAAGAAACGTTTACCATGTTCTGGAATAATAATATTCTTCCTGTTGTAAATGAAAATGACCTGGTGAGTAATGTTGAATTAAAGTTTTCTGATAATGATGAACTCGCCACCTTAGTAGCAATAGGCTTTGATGCAGACACACTTATTACCTGTACTTCTGTTGGTGGTTTTCTTGATGATAATAAAAAAATAATACCTGTTGTTGAAAAGATTGATAATACTATTCAGCGCTATGTGCAAAATGATAAAAGCGGTCCCGGGCTTGGCGGCATGTTATCAAAACTTACATTCACAAAACTGGCAACATCATTAGGAATAAAAATAATTATCTGTGGTTTGCAGCAAAATGATTTTTTTGTATCTGCATTGGAAGGATTAAATGGCACCACTTTTACCGCACAAAAATCTAATTTTAAAGCAAGGCAAAAATGGCTGGCCGGCGGATCAATTACTTTAGGAAATATTATTGTAGATGCAGGCGCTGCCAAAGCATTGATGAACAGGAAGAGTTTGCTTACTGTTGGCATTAAACAAATTGAAGGAAATTTTGCAGCAGGTGAAGTAGTGCAATTGATGAACGATGAGCAACAGATAATTGGTGTTGCTAAAGTAAAACTTGATGCAAAAGAGATGCATGCACATATCGCGCAAAAAAATATTGTGGCGGCGCATGCCGATGATATTGTGATATTTTAGTTGTACATCCTTTGCCATAAAAAAAGTATGAAAAAGTTAAACAGTTTAGGAGTCATGCCCGGCTTGATCGGGCATCTGCTCTTAGAATTTATGGCTGCTAATTCATAATAAATGGCTATTAGCTAAAAGCAGATTCCCACTTTCGTGGGAAAGACGACTCAGAGTATGATTTTAACTCATACATATAAAATCAAGTCTAAAATACCAACAGTTACAAGTAATTAAATTTGCATCATGCAATCAATCGAACCACTCATTGTTAAAACGCATAAAGCAGCTGTTACATTACGCAACTGTTCTGATGCACAGATAAAGAAAGCGTTGAACATGCTGGCTGATGCATTGGAAGCAAATGCTGCAGTTATTTTAAAAGCAAATAAAAAAGATGTTGCAAAGCAGGATGTAAATGATCCGCGTGTTGACAGGTTATTGTTGAATGATCAACGCATAAAAAATATTGCAAACAGCATAAGAAAAGTAAGCAAGCTGCCGAATCCTGCCAATAAAATTCTGGAAAAAAGGAAATTATACAATGGCTTACTGCTTGAGAAAATGAGTGTGCCGTTAGGTGTTGTTGGTGCAGTGTATGAATCAAGACCAAATGTAACATTTGATATTGCAGCATTGTGTTTGCGCAGTCAGAATGCCTGTTTATTGAAAGGCAGTAAAGAGGCCGCAGCGACTAATAAGGCTTCCATAAAAATTATAAAAAATATTTTACAACAAAATAATATAAATGCTGATTGTATAACCTTATTACCAAGCGACAGAGAAAGCGTGCAGCAACTATTTACTGCAACAAAATACGTTGATGTAATAATACCGCGTGGCTCCGACAGTCTGATACAATTTGTGCGTAAGAATAGTTTAGTGCCTGTGATTGAAACAGGCGCCGGTGTTTGTCATACTTACATTGAAGCAAGGGCTAATATTGATAAAGCGTTGAATATTGTGGTGAATGCTAAAACCACAAGACCGGCTGTTTGTAATTCTTTAGATACAATTGTTATTGATGAAAAGATCGCTCCTGTTTTTTTACAAAAGCTTCAGCCATTATTTTCAACATATCCTGTTGAAATTTTTGCTGATAACAAATCATACAAACTGCTGAAAGGCTATAATTATTTGTATCATGCTTCGCCGGAAGATTTTGACCGTGAATTTTTAAGCCTTAAATGTGCTGTAAAAATTGCAAAAGATATTGATGAAGCTTTAGCGCATATTGCCCAACATTCAACAAAACATTCTGAAGCCATTGTATCAGAAAATAAAAAAAATTGCGAACGTTTTTTGCGTGAAGTGGATGCTGCTGCGGTATATGCAAATGCATCAACGCGGTTTACAGACGGAGAAGAATTTGGTTTAGGTGCCGAGATCGGCATCTCTACACAAAAGTTGCATGCACGTGGACCTTTTGCACTGGAAAAATTAGTCACAGAAAAATGGGTAATAAAAGGTAATGGACAGGTGCGATAAACGGGCGGCAAGTTTAAAACCACCTGACCGCTAAAAAGGTTTTACATCTGCAGTTGATTCAAAATAAATTCAAAAATAAAATCCAGTTCGTGTTGCGGGCGGCTGAAATTTTATTTGTGCCTGCGCAGAAAATGTAAGAACAGTTGCGAGGTAAAATATTTTCTTCATAAGCAGAAGTTGAATTGAATGGCAATAATAATTTAATATGTTGTAATGCAAATGCTTTTTATAAATGAAGTTTTGTTGACGGACAATCTTCCTACATAACCATGTTCTTTAATTCTTCAAGCAACAGTAACTGGTAGCCAATAATTTTTTTCTTTGCCGTTTCAATATCAAACCATTCTGCTTTATCTACTTCCGGAATTTCTATTCGCTTACCGGAACGGGGCGGCCAATCAACCCAACACATATTGCTTGTAATCTTCGTTGTATCAAAATCTTCTTCAGCCGCAAATGCATATACTGTTTTATTACTTTTAGATTTTACGGCAGCAAGCTCTATAAATTCCTGTGCAGAAACTTTTTTACCCAATTCTTCTTCAAACTCTCTTTTAGCTGCAGCCAATGCATTTTCGTTTTCGTCAAATTCACCTTTTGGTATGCTCCATGCGCCTGCATCTTTTTTTGCCCAAAACGGTCCTCCCGGATGTACGAGCATCACTTCCAGGATGTTATTTTTTTTTCTGTATAAAATTATTCCTGCACTTTTTTTACCCATATTATTCAGTTAACATTTTAAAGTTTTGCAAGGTAAAGAGCGAACATTACTTTTGCGCAATTACCTGTAATGAATCATACACTTTCTCACAACGAATCTATTCCATCTAAAAAGAAAAAAATAATTGTGCTTGGCAGTGGTCCAAACCGCATTGGCCAGGGAATTGAATTTGATTATTGCTGCGTGCACGGCTTGCTGGCAATAAAGGAATGTGGTTATGAATCTATTATGATTAACTGCAACCCGGAAACGGTTTCTACTGATTTTGATATGGCTGATAAATTATATTTTGAGCCTGTTTACTGGGAACATTTATGGGAGATAATTGAACTCGAAAAACCTGATGGCGTTATTGTTCAGCTTGGTGGGCAAACTGCATTAAAGCTTGCAAGGAAATTAAATGATAAAGGCATTAAGATCATCGGTACTTCTTTCGACAACATGGATATTGCTGAAGACCGTGGGCGGTTTAGTGACCTGCTGAAAGAACTTGAAATTCCTTATCCTGAATACGGAACTGCATATACTGCTGATGAAGCTATTGAAGTTGCAAACAAAGTTGGTTACCCCGTGCTGGTAAGACCAAGTTATGTTTTGGGTGGCCAAAGAATGCGTATTGTAATTAATGACGATGAGGTTGAAAAAGCGGTAGTGAGTCTATTAAAACATATTCCTGATAATAAAATTTTAATTGATCATTTTTTGGATCGTTGCCAGGAAGCAGAAATTGATGCCATTTTTGATGGTGAAACATTTCATGTAATGGGCGTGATGGAACATATTGAGCCTGCAGGTATTCACAGCGGCGACAGCAATGCAGTTTTGCCTGCATTTAACCTAACACCGCTTGTAGTAACCACAATGGAATATTATGCTGAAAAAATTGCGAGAGCTTTAAATATTCTTGGTCTTATCAATATACAATTTGCTATAAAAAATGATAAGGTTTATGTAATTGAAGCTAACCCGAGAGCAAGCCGTACAACGCCTTTTATTGCAAAAGCTTACCAGATACCTTATTTAAATGTTGCTACAAAAGTTATGTTGGGCGAGGCAAAATTGAAAGATATGACTTTTGAAAAAAAGCTGGAAGGCTTTGCTATTAAAGAACCTGTTTTCAGTTTTAATAAATTTCCTAATGTAAATAAAGAACTTGGCCCTGAAATGAAAAGCACCGGCGAAGCCATCCGCTTTATAAAAGATCTTCGTGATCCATATTTCAGGCAACTTTTTAAGGAAAAGAGTATGTACCTGAGTAAGTAATGTGGATGCATTTTCCCATTATCAAAAAATAAGAAATACGTTTATACCTTTATGTCATCGGCATAATATTTTCATTACTATAATTAAAAGAAATTATGATGATATTAGGCGGTTTAATTTGTATCGGGGTAAGCGCATACATTTTTGTATTTCTTAGCAAGAGCCCGGTATCACATGCTGATACAGAATTTTGATTCAACAATTTTATTAAGTAATCTAAAAAACACATTATGCATTTAAGAACATTTATCAACGGAATTCTTGTAGGAGTTTTACTCGGTGTATTGTTTGCACCGGAAAGCGGTGAAGAAACCCGCAGGAAAATTTCAAGAAGAGCACAGGGAATTAAAGATAGTTACGATGATTTTGCCGATAACGTTTCAAGTACTTATAGTAAAGTAAAAGATAAAACAAGTGATATTGTAAATCGTGCAAAAGATAAATTTGGTAAAACGCAGGACGAAACAGACTCAATGTATCAAGCATAAGAGATTTCTGTGGAAGCCTCCGTACCTGCTTAATCCTCCCCGTTTGTCGGGAGGATTTTTTTTGTATGTACATTCGTATACTTGTGCGTTGGTATAAAAAAAAATTACCAGGTTTATCTTTCAGAAAATCTTTATTCAGCATCCCGTTGATATTAATTATTTGGTTTTGTTTCTGCCTGCCTTCAAAATTATTTGTATCACCAACCAGTTATATTTTAGAAGATAAAGATGGCAACTTATTGAATGCTTCCATAGCTGCAGACGGACAATGGCGATTTCCTTTTGATGTAGATGTTCCTGATAAATTTTCAAAATGTATTACCACATTCGAAGACAAAAGATTTTATTATCATTTTGGCATTGACCCGATCGCGTTATCGAGGGCAGCATTGCAAAATATAAAAGGCAAAGATGTAATAAGCGGCGGCAGTACATTAACCATGCAGGTAATAAGATTAAGCCGTGATGCTAAAAGCAGGAACATTTTTACTAAAATTATTGAAAGCATTTTAGCGGTAAGATTAGAATGCACACACCATAAAAAAAACATTCTTGCATTGTATGCATCTAACGCACCATTTGGAAGCAATGTAGTTGGTTTAGACGCTGCCTCATGGCGATATTTTGGAAGAAGTGCGAATGAATTAAGCTGGGGAGAAATGGCTGCTTTAGCTGTTTTACCCAATGCGCCTTCACTTGTTCACCCTGGGAAAAATCAACATGAACTATTGCGTAAAAGAAATTTTTTGTTAGATAAGCTTGTTGCTGCAAACATAATTAATTCAACTACTGCACAACTTTCAAAGCTTGAGCCATTGCCTGGCGCGCCTAAGCCATTACCACAGCTTGCGCCGCATTTACTGGATCGTTTTAAAAAAGATGTTGCTGTTGCAAAACGAAATTCAAAAAATATTTCAACAGGCATTCGCACAACGATCAATTTGCAGTTGCAAATGCAGGTAAATAATATTTTATATCAGCATCACCAGCAGTTGCAATCAAACCAGATTAATAATGCAGCAGCAATGATAGTTGATGTAGAAAGCGGAAATATATTATCATACATCGGAAATATTTATCAACCTGAAGATTCATTATTACAAAGCCATGTTGATGTGTTTGCCAGCAAACGCAGCCCCGGCAGCACTTTGAAGCCATTATTATATACATCTTTATTAACCGAAGGAAGCATGTTGCCCCAACAATTAGTGCCTGATATTCCAACACAGATAAATGGTTATGCTCCTGAAAATTTTGATCTTGGATATGATGGAGCTGTGCCTGCAAACAGAGCATTGGCAAGAAGCTTAAATATTCCTGCTGTAAAAATGTTACAGCAATACCGGTATCAACGTTTTTATAATGTATTGCAGCAATGTGGTTTTACTACGCTTAATCATGCTGCAGATTTTTATGGAATGAGTTTGATATTAGGTGGCTGTGAAATTTCGCCTTATGAATTATGCGGTGTATATGCAAGCATGGCAAGAATGTATTTGCATCAGCAAAAAAATAAAGGCCAATGGAATGATGATGATTGGTTTATGCCTAAGTACGGCTATGAGCCATCAGCTATGAGCTATGAGCAAAAAGCACAAACTACTTTATTCGATTACACATCTTTGTGGCTCACATTTAATGCAATGAATGAAGTAATGCGGCCGGGCGAAGAAGGCTTGTGGAGCATGTTTCAATCGGCGCAGCGCATTGCATGGAAAACAGGAACGAGCTTTGGTTTTCGCGATGGTTGGGCTGTTGGTTTTACACCAAAATATTGCGTTATAGTTTGGGTAGGAAATACAACAGGAGAGGGAAGGCCTGATCTTACCGGAATCAATACAGCAGCGCCAATATTATTTGATATTTTCCGAATATTGCCAGCATCAAAATGGTTTACGCCGCCGCAGTATGATTTTATGTATTTGCCTGTTTGCCATCAATCAGGTTTTAAAGCCGGGCCGTATTGCACTGATGTTGATACAATACTTGTTCCGGTTCACGCAGTGCGGGCACCTGTTTGTCCATATCATAAAATTATTCATCTTGATAAAACCGGAATGCTTCGCGTAACCAGCAATTGTGAATCACCGTCTGAAATGGTTCATCAATCATGGTTTGTATTGCCGCCAACAATGGAATATTATTATAAGCAACGTCATGCAGATTACAAATCGTTGCCGCCATTTATGCATGGCTGCATGAATGAATTGCAATCATCATTTGAAGTAATTTATCCGCAGGAAGGCGCAAGAATTTTTGTTCCGAAAGAAATTACGGGCGAAAAAGGAAGAACAGTTTTTACTGCAACAACACGTAATAATCAAACAAAATTATTTTGGAGTTTAGATGATATGTATATAGGCGAAACAGAAAATTTTCACCAGATGGCTGTTAATCCTTCGCCGGGAAAACATATATTAACCGTTGTTGATGAAAATGGCGAATCTGTATCAAGAGACTTTGAAATTGTGGAGAAAGAATAAAGGAATTATTTTAATTTTTCAACGCATGCTTAATAACCAAATAAAAAAGGCTGCTCCTTACGAAACAGCCTTGTATAAATTCTTACTTTAAATTATTCAAATCTTAAATCCAAACCTAAGCCGCGTAATTCATGTACCAATACATTGAATGATTCCGGCACACCAGCTCTTGTAATATTATCGCCTTTTACAATTGCCTCATAAGTTTTTGCACGGCCAATAATATCATCTGATTTAATGGTGAGCAATTCCTGTAAAATGTTAGCAGCACCATAAGCTTCCAGTGCCCAAACTTCCATTTCACCAAAACGCTGGCCACCAAATTGTGCTTTACCACCTAACGGCTGTTGCGTAATTAAACTGTACGGCCCGATGGAACGTGCATGCATCTTGTCATCAACCATGTGGTGCAGCTTCAACATATAAATTACACCAACTGTTGCTTTTTGATGGAAGCGTTCACCAGTTTCACCATCATATAAGAATGTATGACCCATTGGAGGAAGCCCGGCTTTTACGCAATGCTCAGATATTTCATCTGTAGTAGCACCGTCAAAAATTGGTGTTGCGAATTTTACACCCAATTTTTTGCCAACCCAACCTAATACAGTTTCATAAATCTGTCCAAGGTTCATACGGCTTGGTACACCAAGCGGATTCAACACAATATCAACTGGCGTTCCATCTTCCATAAAAGGCATGTCTTCATCGCGAACAATTTTTGCAACAATACCTTTATTACCATGCCGGCCCGCCATCTTATCACCAACTTTCAGTTTACGTTTTACTGCGAGATAAACTTTAGCCAGTTTTAATACACCTGCAGGTAATTCATCACCAATAGAAATATTAAACTTCTCACGTTTGTAGCGACCAAGTTCTTCGTTGTATTTTATATTATAATTATGCAGTAAAACATTAATAAGATTATCTGTGGCTGCATCACCTGTCCATCCTAAAGGATTTACATTTTGATAATCAATAGAACCAAGATTTTTTGCATTGAATTTAGCTGATTTGCCAATAAGCATTTCACCAAAATTATTACTTACACCTGCTGAATTTTTATCTTTCAAAAGAGTAAGCAATTTTTCAAGCAACACTTCTTTTTGATCTTCTACATTTTTTTCGTGGATCTTTTCAACTTTCTCCAGTAATGCTTTTTCACGCACCTTGCCATTCTTATCTTTTTTGGCACGCTGGAATAGTTTTTTATCAATTACTACTCCTTCTGTTCCGTTTGGTGCTTTTAAAGAAGCATCCTTTGCATCGCCGGCCTTATCGCCAAAAATGGCACGTAATAATTTTTCTTCAGGCGTTGGATCACTTTCGCCTTTAGGCGTGATCTTACCAATTAAAATATCACCTTCACGCACATGAGCGCCAATGCGAATGATACCATTCTCATCCAAGTCTTTGGTAGCTTCTTCAGATACGTTTGGAATATCCGGCGTTAATTCTTCTTCACCCAATTTTGTGTCTCTAACTTCCAGCTCAAATTCATCAATATGAATGGAAGTGAAAATATCATCTCTTACAACTCTTTCATTAATTACAATGGCATCTTCAAAATTGTAGCCCTTCCATGGCATAAACACAACTGTAAGATTACGGCCAAGAGCAAGCTCACCATCTTTAGTGGCATAGCCTTCTGTTAGGAAATCACCATCTTTTACAATTTGTCCTTTTCTAACTGCCGGCCTTAAAATAATTGAAGTTGACTGGTTTGTTTTAATGAATTTGGTAAGCCTGTATTTAATAAGGTCATCTTCAAAACTTACCAACCTGTCTGTATCATTACGTTTATAACGCACATGAATTTCTTTTGCATCAACATATTCAACAACGCCATCGCCATCTGCATGTATCTGGATTCTTGCATCACGTGCTGCTTTGCTTTCTAATCCTGTGCCTACAACAGGCGCTTCAGGATTTATAAGCGGAACTGCCTGGCGCTGCATGTTTGAACCCATCAGTGCACGGTTGGCATCATCATGCTCAAGAAAAGGAATTAATGAAGCACTTAAACCAACAATCTGGTTTGGAGCAACATCCATAAATTCCACTTCATTTTTTTCAAGTATGGGAAAGTCACCAGTTTGACGGCTGGCAATTCTATCTTCAACGAAATTAAATTTCTCGTCAACAGGAGCGTTATTCTGAGCTATCTTGGCTGTATCTTCTTCTTCTGCACTTAAAAAAGTAAGCTTATTCATTTCCACTTTACCATTATTTACTTTATGGTAAGGCGTTTCAATAAAGCCCATTTCGTTTATGCGCGCATGAACGCACAAAGTTGATATCAAACCAATGTTCGGGCCTTCCGGTGTTTCAATAGTACACAGGCGGCCATAGTGAGAATAGTGTACATCGCGTACTTCAAAGCCTGCACGTTCACGGCTTAAACCGCCGGGGCCTAAAGCTGAGATACGACGCTTATGTGTAATTTCTGAAAGCGGGTTTGTTTGATCAAGGAACTGTGATAACTGCGATGTTCCAAAGAATGAATTAATAACAGAAGATAAAGTTCTTGCATTAATAAGATCAACAGGAGTGAACACTTCATTATCGCGAACATTCATTCTTTCACGAATTGTTCTTGCCATACGGGCCAAACCAACACCGAATTGTGCATATAGTTGTTCGCCAACTGTACGTACACGACGATTGCTTAAATGATCTATATCATCAATTTCAGCCTTTGCATTTGTAAGGCGAACGAGATATTTAATGATCTCAATAATATCTTCTCTTGTTAAAACTTTAGTTTCCAGTTTTTGCGTTACATCAAGCTTGCGGTTGATTTTATAACGACCAACTTCACCAAGATCATAACGCTTATCGCTGAAAAACAATTTATCAATAATACCACGTGCAGTTTCATTATCCGGAGCATCTGCACCGCGTAACTGGCGGTAAATATGCTGAACAGCTTCCAACTCACTGTTCGATGTATCTTTATTAAGTGTATTATATATAATAGCATAATCTCCACCCACATCTTCTTTCTGAATGAAAACGCTGTTTACATCCAGCTCACTAATCATTTCTATTGCGTCTTCATCAAGAACGGTATCGCGTTCCATCACAATTTCATTACGTTCTATGGATACAACTTCTCCGGTATCTTCATCTACAAAATCTTCAACCCAGGTTCTTAAAACACGGGCTGCTAATTTTTTACCAACGTAAGCTTTTAGTATTTTTTTATCAACTTTAACTTCATCAGCCATTCCGAATAATTCAAGAATGTCCTTATCTGTTTCATAACCTATTGAACGAAGCAAAGTAGTTACCGGAAATTTTTTCTTACGGTCAATATAAGCATACATAACATTATTAATGTCTGTAGCAAACTCCATCCATGCACCTTTAAAAGGAATTACACGGGCAGAATAAATCTTTGTTCCATTCGGATGGATTGACTGACCGAAGAATACGCCGGGGGAACGATGCAACTGGGAAACAACAACACGCTCAGCGCCATTAATTACAAATGTGCCGCGTGGTGTCATGTAAGGAATATTTCCCAAAAACACATCCTGAACGATGGTTTGAAAATCTACGTGTTCTTCATCGTTACAGCTTAAACGCAATTTTGCTTTAAGCGGAACAGCATAGGTTAAACCACGTTCCATACATTCTTCAATAGTATAGCGTGGCGGATCAATAAAATAATCCAGAAATTCCAATACGAAAATGTTGCGTGTATCAGTGATAGGAAAATTTTCCTTAAACACTTTAAACAAACCTTCGTTATTACGCTTATCGGGCGTAGTTTCCAATTGGAAAAAATCTCTGAATGACTCTAATTGAATATCTAATAAATCGGGAGATTCAGCCAGGTTTTTTGTTTTTCCAAAGCTGATCCTGTTTTGCAATTTAGTTGATGACATATCTGATTGATAGTTTTCCGGAAAAAATAAATTGGGACAGAACTTACAGGTTCAGAGGCATGATTAAGGCAAACAATTAAATTTTTTATCGCCGCTCCTTGCCAATAGCCCAAATTAAAGGAGGGCAAAGGTAAAGCATTCACCTGAGATTTGAATTATTTTTTGAGAATTGAACCAAGCTGGTAAAGTTAAAAAAATACAAAATCTGCTATTAATTTTTTTTATAGAGGTATTACTGATTTTCTGCGACAATTAAACTTTGAAAAAAGCTAGCTGTCTGAAAAAAAATAACCGACGCGTGAACAATAAGATCCTGCAAAAGGCAGAATAATTTCATATGAAAAATAAAAACAAAAAAAACGCATGAAAAAGCAAATTACTTTAGTTTCAATCCTGCTCCTTTTAATTGCCGGCGCTGCTGAAGCGCAATATTATGGTGGTGGTGGCATGTATATGCAAAGAGGATACAGAAGACAGCCGCCACCGCAACACAGATATCAGCACCGTCAAAAAGAAAAAGCGCCTGCCTTTAAGCCAACTGTAAATTTTAGTGTTGGTTATGGCTTTCCAAATCTTGATAAGGATTATTTAGTTGATTTTAATGGTTCATATAAAGGCACTCCAACACAAAAAGGACCCGTTACAGGAGCTTTAGATTTCCAATTTAGTCGTTATAACAGTATAGGCGTTATGGGTACTTATGGAAAAGTAAGTACGCCTTATATTGATTATACTTCAGGAAACGGATTACCCGCTTTTACAGGCAATCTTGAAAACTGGAGTATAATGTTTAATATGATGAGTTATTTTCCAAGTTATCAAACCGTGAGCCCTTATATAAGAACAGCAATTGGTATTAATAACTGGAAACAGAATTACACTTATCCTGATGGAAGTAAAGCGGCTATCGCAGATAACCCTAGCAGCCTTGCATATCAGGTTTCAATTGGTACAAGATTTAATTTATCTCCTAATGCCGGTTTTTATATTGAAGCAGGATATGGAAAATATATTGTAAACGGTGGGCTTACATTCAGGTTTTAAGTAATACTTATAATCTATTTAAAAAAAATGTCTTCAGAAATGTATGAAGACATTTTTTTTTAGAATTAATGAGGAAAAACAGATCCTAAAAGAAATAAAAATATTATTGTTAAAATCCAAAGACAGATAACTACAATCACTAATATTCCAAAAAATTTAAGAAACGATTTTAAATTACGTAAAGACCTGTTTAAACTAATTTGATCATTATGTCTTAAAGCTGTTTGTATTTTTGAAGAGAAATTATACAAGTATAATGAGGGGAAAAAAGTGAGAAGAGCAAAAACAATAAAATTTATTCCAATTATAATTCCGGCCATACTTTGAGAAAGCTGCATACTTTGTAATTCCGTATCTAAATCAGGAGAAGTGAAAGTGTTTCCTGTGGTAATTGCAACGTACCCGGAAAGTATAAAAAGTATTATGAAAATAAATCCTAAGATGGAAAGAAACTTGCCCCATTTAGCTGCTTCGTTTAAATAGGGAATATTACTATCGTCAATTTGTAATCCAAATGTTTTTGGTAAAATCTGATCCTCCATAAAAGTATTTTAGGTTAGCAATGTAAATATTTTAATTCGCTGAGGCTTATAGTGATTTTTAAATGAAGTTAATGCAACCGGTTTAGTTATTGGTAGCCAGTTTATAAAAATTAGTCTGGTAACTCAATAATGAATGTTGAACCTTTACCGGGTTCACTTTTTGCTGTTATATTTCCTTTATGGTTCTCAACAATTTTTTTACAAATGGCAAGCCCTATACCAGTACCGGAATACTCATGGCGCCCATGAAGCCTTTGAAAAAGTTTAAAAATATTATCCGAAAATTGTTGTTCAAAGCCAATACCATTATCGCTCACGGTAATACAATGTATTTTGCGCTTCTCGCCGTTTTCCTCTTCCGCCCAAACAGTTGTAGCAGCAATTCTTATTTCCGGCTGCACATCTTCGCGCCTGTACTTTATGGCGTTTTCAATAAGGTTGAAAAATAACTGGTGAAACTGTGAGCGTTCAATTTTGATTGCAGGCAAATCATCATATATAACGGTAACTTTTTTTTGGTTAATCATTTCTGCAAGGTCTTTTTTTACATCTTCTACTACATTATTAAGTTTTATTGGCTGTAAAATAATGTCACTGCCAGTAGCCCTGGAATAATTAAGTAAAGAATCAATAAGTGTTTGCATACGTGTTACTGAGTTAATTATCCTTTCAAAATAATTTGAAAGTTCTTCCGGCAATTTGCTTTCGGCTTTACTCAAAATAATATTGCAAAACGTTCTTATTTTTCTTAGCGGCTCCTGCAGGTCATGGCTTGCCATATAAGTAAAAGAATCAAGGTCTTTGTTTATACGTTGCAATTCTTCATTATGCTTTTCAATGCGGGCTGTATATTCTTTTAACGTGTCCTCTGCAAGTTTTCTTTCAGTAAGGTTGCGTGTAAATTTTGAAAAACCTATAAGATTGTTATTTTCATCATGCAATGCGGTAATAACAATGTTTCCCCAAAATGTAGTACCGTCTTTACGTATTCGCCAGCCTTCATGGCTTGCCTTTCCTTTTTCGGTTGCTTCATTAATAAGTGTTTCGGGAAGTTTTTTATCCTGATCTTCTTTTCTATAAAACATCCTGAAATTTTTTCCTATTACTTCATTAGCTGAGTAGCCTTTTATTTTTTCAGCACCTTTATTCCAGTTTTGAATAAAACCGTCTCTGTCCAACAAAAGAATAGCATAATCTTCCACTTCATTTATCATACGTTGATGCTGCAATTCATTAAATTTTATTTTTTCATTTATAGCGGCAAGCTCAAGATTAAGGTTATGGCTTTCTGTTATATCCATTGAAACATTCAGCATATCCTGCACTTTATTATGATTGTCACGGTTAAAAACCGTTGTAAATGTTTGTATCCACCTGTACGTGCCATCTTTATGCTTAAGCCTGTATTTAAATGCCATTATTTCTTCTGAGGCGTCACCGTTTTGTTTGTTGGCTTCTTCAATAGCAGCCGCGTTTTTTTCTTTTATTAAATCTACATCATCGCTATGCACAAGCTTATAAAAAAGATTTCTTCCTTCTTTATAAAATTCATCAGCAGTGTAACCAAGCAATGTATACAAGCCGTTATTCAGAAAAATATATTTACCTGAATTTACATTGTAAACAGTAATAACACAGGGCGAAACATCAGCTATCTTTTCTGAAAATTTCCTGCTTTCTTCAAATTCTTTTTCTCTTTGTTTTTGTTCTGTCACATCCTGAAGTGTTCCAAACATTTCGGCAGCAATTCCTTGTTCATTAAGTTTTACTTCTGCTTTTGCATGAAGCACTTTTTGTTTGCCGTCTTTTAAGATGATCCTGTAAAAAAAATCGTGCGGTTTTAAAGTTTGCAACGACAATTCCATGTGCTTTGCAACCAGATCAGCATCATCAGGATGATTGTACAAACCAATTTTTTCTGAAGAAATGGATGATTGTGGCTCAAGCTCATAAATACGATAAACCTCATCAGACCATAGAAGTTTTTTTGTTTTTAAATCCCATTGCCAGTTGCCAATATGCGAAAGTGATTGTGTTTGGACATATAGTTGGTGCTGCATTTTAACAAACGCGCTAATGCATACTGAATCCATATTTGTGGTAAACAAATCAGCTTCATAAAGAATTTGCAACGCCTTTTGTATATCGTTTGTATAAGAAGTAATAAAATGCCTGAAAAGCCTGCGCCGCATAAAACCTACCAACGAAATATCTTCCGCAATTACCTGGCTTTTTGAAATAAAAGGCAATTGGTTATTCAGCCATTTTGCCGTGGATAATTTAATGTATTCAGTTGCTTTATTTGCAGCACAATATCTAAGTAATTCTGTTACGCCTTCAGTTCCTATGGCAATAAGTTCTTCTTCAGATAAGTGTTCAAAAAATTTTAGTAAAGGAAGATTAATTTCTCTTGAGAAAATAAGTTGTGTTCTTACAAATTCTTCCAGTTTATTTTCCAGTAAATATTTAGCATAGGAATTAAAATATTTAAAATTAAGTGTGGACGCAGCATTTGGGTTATAAAGAGTATCAGAGGAAGCGGCTGTAGAAATTTTTTCTGGTATCATATTTAATATTCCAAAGCAAACAAAAAAGGCAATTTACGAACAAATAATATAGAATTATTTCAATGTTTAAGTAAGATTGGAACAGGACAGTTGTAATATCATAATATAATTTTTTGCAGAAGAATAACGGATAATGCAGAGTCTTGAAAATGTTAAGTGAATAATTATTCATTAATTTTGCACAAGTGAAACCACGTGATGATAAAAAGATTGACCAGGTATACAAAGCTACACTTAGGCTGGTGAAGGCAAAAGGCCTTGCCGGTATTACAATGAATGAAATTGCCAAAGAAGCAAACATTGCTACAGGTACTTTGTATATCTATTTTAAAAATAAAAAGCAACTTATTAATGCGCTGTTTATGGTTTGCAGAAACAGATCTGCGGCAGTTTATTTTAAGAACTATGTTCCTTCAATGCCATTTAAAACCGGGCTTAAAACTATATGGCTTAACCTGCTTAATTATCGCGTAAAAAAATTTGAGGAAGCAATATTTATTGATCAGTGTTTTCATTCACCCTTTATAACAGAAACAACCAAAGAAATAACCAGGAAATTGTTCCTGCCTTTATTCAGCCTGGTAGAAGCCGGGAAAAAACAAAAGCTTATTAAAAATGAGGACACAATGTTACTGTTAACTTTTATGGCAGGCTCAATAAACGAAACGGTAAAACATGCATATTATGCAAACCGAAAATTAACCAAACAGGTAATTGAACAGATGTTTATGATGTGCTGGGATGGGATAAAAGCATAATTTTTTTTAATATTAAGTGAATATTTGTTCACTTAAAAATGAGAATATAATATGAAATGGACGGCAGACAAGATCATTATAATTTTCACAGTAATTTCTGCTGCACTGTTGCAGTTGATTGATACATCTATTGTAAATGTCGCGTTGACTAATATTATGGGCAATCTCGGTGCTTCTTTCGAAGATGCAGGATGGGTAATTACAGGGTACGCCATTTCAAATGTTATAATGATCACGCTTTCCGGCTGGTTAAGTGCACGCTTTGGACGTAAGACTTATTTCGCAGTATCAATCGTAGTATTTACTATATTTTCAGTGTTGTGTGGCATGTCAACCAATATATGGGAATTAGTTGTATTCCGCGTGTTGCAAGGTATAGGCGGCGGCGGTTTGCTTTCAACAGCGCAGGCAATAATTATTGAAACATTTCCTAAAGAAGAGATTGGAATTGCCACTGCCATTTATGGTATGGGTGTAATTATCGGTCCGGCTATAGGGCCAACACTTGGCGGTTATATTGTTGATAATGCATCATGGCAATGGATATTTTATATTAATATTCCCTTTGGAATTCTTGCAACAATTCTTACTATGTTGTATGTAAAAGAGCCCAAAGAAAAAATGCATGCCGCCAAAATGGATTGGCTTGCATTTTCCATGCTTATTATTGCTATAAGTACACTGCAGATCGTATTGGAAAAAGGACAAAGCGAAGACTGGTTTGAAACTAATTATATTACATGGTGTACAGTAATTGCATCAATAACGGCAATTGTTTTTGTTTGGCGGGAATTAGTGGTAAAAGATCCAATTGTAAACCTGCGACTGTTTAGCAACCGTTCATTTACTACGGGCACTATGTTTAATTTTGTTTTAGGATTTGGATTATATGGAACTACACTTGTTATACCCATCATGTGCCAGGGCCTGCTTGGATTTACTGCTATGCAAACCGGTTTATTAATGCTGCCAGGCAGTTTAGCAACTGCATTTATAATGCCTGTGGTTGGCTCTTTGCTTAAAAGAAATTATATGCACCCGGCTGTGTATGCAGGATTAGGTCTCGTATTATTTTTCCTTTTCTCATTTTTAATGGGGCAGTTTAATACACAGGTTGGCAGCAGCGATTTTTTCTGGCCGCTAATTATCCGCGGCCTTGCAATGGGTTTAATTTTTATACCGTTAACTACAATTTCTTTAGCCAATTTGCAGGGAAAAGAGATTCCACAGGGTACAGCTTTAAGTAACATGGTAAGGCAACTGGGAGGTTCAATTGGTATTGCGTTGATTACAACTTTTATAAGCCGTGAAACTTACGTACATTATTCTTACCTGTCAGAAAACTTAACACTTACTGATCCGTTAACGCAGCAAAGGTTATCCATGATAACAAACGGATTAATGAGTAAAGGCCTTGACCAAAATTCAGCTGCAAAAGCTGCGCAAGGCATACTTGCAAAACAGGTGAGCGGCCAGGCAAGTTTTCTTACGTATAAAGACTTGTTTATTTACTTAGGATATTTCTTTTTACTGCTTGTGCCTGCATTAATATTGTTTAAAAACAAGAAGAAAGCAAAAGAGGAGCATGAAGAAACTATTGACTGGGCGTTAGAATAAAAAGCTTAAATTTTTTCACTGCTATAAAGTTAGAAGTCTTTCTGTAGAAACAGAAAGACTTGCCTAAACTGATTGCTTATATTATTTGTGAAGTAATTATTTGTCGTAGTATTTTAATCAACAGTAACAACCAGCGAAAATATTTTTAATGAAACGCAATGTGTATTGTAAAACGAAGTTGTACACACTGCTTATAAATAACTCAACCACCAGTCCTTGTGGTTGCGTTTATACTCACTAAACCATTTACAAACAGGATATAAAGCAAGCACAATACAAATCCATACTAAATAAACAACGCCAAGGGAGTAGCCTTCGCCCGCTTTAATAAAGTTTGGCAAAAGATTACCCTGGTGCTGCATTCCTTCAGCAAAAGAATGGCCTCTTGCAAGAAAAAAACAGGTAGATACCAAATGAATGAGAAAGAAGTGAAGCACATAATATAAAAATGGTACGCGGCCATATACGGTTATAAATCGTGATAGCTTATTGTTTGCTTTATCTGTAAACGCAAGAAACAATAATGCCGGTGCAACTGTTGCGCACATATACAATAAAGAAGGAGGATATTTCTGCACTTTCATAAAAGAAAAAAAAGTGTATAGTGCATTTTTTTGTGTTGACCATTTTAATGGATCGCCGTAGGCATTTGTATAGCGCACAATTATAAAAAACAAAAGAATTAGCAATCCTGTTATTACAAGCATTTTTTTTCTTTCAGCATCTTCAAACTTCAGAAATAATTTTCCAAAACAATAACCTAACATCATTAATCCGCTCCAGGGCAAAAATGGATAAAATATTAAAAGCTTATGATCCCCCCAAAGTTGGTAAATGCCCGGGCGATGCAGCATATCATACCACCAGCCCGGTGATTGTTTTAAACCGGCTTCATAAAAATCAAGTATGTTATGGCTAAATACAATTGTTAATCCAAGAATAAGAATTGCGGTATATGGCAGCCTGATAACGAGTGATAAAATTATCATGCTTATGCCAATAGACCAGATAGTTTGCAAAGCAAAAAAGTGATACTGTATATCAAAACTGAATTCAAGATTGACAATAAATATTTCGATCAATACCAGCCATAAACCTCTTGTAAAGAGAAACCAGCTAAGTTGCTTTTTGGTTTTTTTAAGGCTTTGAAAATAGATAGAAGCGCCGGCAAGAAAAACGAAATTTGGTGCACACAAATGCGTTATCCATCTTGTGAAATATAAAAGAGGTGTTGTAGTGGCAAGATTTAAAGGATCATCAGTCCATGCAGTTATATGAAAAAAATCGCGGGTATGATCAAGCGCCATAATTATCATAATTAAACCGCGTAAAAGATCAACTGAATTTATCCTGCTGAAAGTTTTTTTATAAAGCAGGTTAGTTTCGCTGATGTTTATAACCGGAGATTCAATCATAGAATAAATATAATTTTTTTAAAAATAAACAGAACGTTTTTTGCATCATATTTAATCGGTAATAATTTGGATTTGGAACATTAAAATTTATAATTTTTATCTCTTATAAAAGCATTTTATCCTTGCAGTTTATTTTCAACACAATTTTACTTTGCTAAAAGATTGCCTTTAAAGTTCCTTGTTATTTTGAGAATATATTTGCGGTAATGGGGTATTCATCAAAACAAATCCTGGCATTAATTAAAAAAGATATTTTGCTTGAAACACGCCAGCAATATACATTTTATGGTGTGTTGTTGTATGTAGCTTCAACTGTTTTTGTAGTGTATTTTTCAGCAGGTAAACCAGAAGATGTAACCTGGAATGCTTTATTCTGGATCGTCCAGTTATTTGTTTCAGTAAACGCCGTTGCCAAAAGTTTTTTGCAGGATAGTAAGGGCCGCATGTTATATTATTACACCATCTCCGGCGCCGGCAATTATATAATTGCTAAAATAATTTTTAATGTATTGCTGATGCTGCTAATGAGCTTTTTAACCTTATTGGTATTTACTTTATTGCTGGGCAATCCTGTTATTTATTTTGCTGAATTTATAGGGATAAGTTTTCTTGGAGGCATTGGATTAAGCCTTGTATTTACTTTTCTTGCCGCCATTGCCGCTAAGGCGCAACAGCAATCTGCATTAATGGCAATCATGGGTTTTCCTATTGTAATTCCGCAGCTTTTACTGCTTGGAAAAATTTCTTCCGCAGCTTTTAGCGATGCTTTGCAAACAGGATGGTGGCAAATGGTATTGTTGCTGGTTTGCCTTGATGTTTTAATTATATTATTATCAATAATCCTTTTCCCGTTTTTGTGGAAGGATTAATTGAAAGCAATTTTTGTAAGGTTAATTCTTAACAAACTTCTTTGTGATACTGCTGGTCCCGCTTTGTAAAACTGCATAATAAATGCCTGCGGTTTGTGCAGAAAAATCTAAAGTAATATTTCCGTTTGGTTGCATTAATATTTGCTGGTTAATTAATTTGCCGCTATTGGAATAGACAGAAAAAGAAATATTTTGTGCAGCAGCTATACTGTAATTAATGTTAAGTGCATTTTTTACAGGATTTGGATTAACATCCAGTAATAATTGCGTTTTAATATTTTCAGCCTTACTATTTTCAGCAGGTAATTCAGTTACTTTTTCCTGTGCAATTGTGCCGGCTGGGCTTATTCTAAATATCCAATAATCACTATTGCCGGTGTTGCCAACTGTATTGTCTTTTTTATCTTTACTTTTTGGAGAGTAAGAAGTGCCTGCAAGTAAATATTGGTTTGTTCCTATCGGTATATAATTAATAAGGAGGTCATCACTGCTGCCTCCCCATGTATTCTGTTCAATAATTTTTCCTTTACTATCAAGAATAAGCGTCCAAAAATCCATACCGCCTTTTAAGGCAGTTGTTTTATCTCCGGAAATAGCGGAATTGGAATAACCACCTACTAAATAATGTCCATTATTAAATTTAACAGACGTTGCATAGTCTTCGTTTTTTCCGCCGTAAGTTTTATCCCAAAGTAAATTGCCAGAGTTATCAATTTTTACAATCCAGTAATCTGTAACGCCTCTGCAGTTTTCTTTTTTATTAAAGGATGCAGGAGAATTAGAATAGCCAGCCAATATGTAACCTGTGTTGCTAACTACATCTATTGAAGTAAGGTAATCAGATAAACTGCCGCCTAAAGTTTTATCCCATTGTTTACGACCTAATGAATCAAGCTTGATTATCCAGTAATCACCATTGCCCAAAAAATCTTCTGATTTATCTCCGTAGCTGGGAGAATAAGAAGTTCCGCCGAGAATAATGCCACCGTCGCTTGTAATTTTTGCGGTGGCCAGGGCATCACGGTTTTTGCTTCCGTATGTGCTGTCCCAAATAATGGCGCCATTTTTTTTATTTAGCTTAACTAACCAGTAATCCGGCCATAGGCTTGAGCCTTCATTGGAAAGTGTTTTATCATATCCATCACTTGAATTAGATGAGCCACACAAAAAATATCCTGAGGAAGATTCTAAAACAGTTGCCATTTTTTCAAACTGTATTCCGCCAATAGTATTATCCCAAACCTTATTACCTGATTTATCTAATTTTATTGCCCAGTAATCAAAGCTTTCATTTATTGCATTTTCTGTTTTTGTGCCGGAAGTTGGTGATATAGATGATCCTGCGATTAAATAACCACTATCTTTTGTTTGAATAATTGATGGATACAGATCCCTGTCATTGCCTCCATAAGTTTTCGACCATTGTGTAACCCCGCTTAAGCCAAGCTTCACTATCCAGAAGTCATAAGTATTATTTACAGCGTTTTGTAATTTATCGCCTGAAATATTTGAGTTGGAATAACCACACAATACCATTCCTCCGTCTAAAGTTTGCACCATGCTGGTAAGCTTATCAGTATTATTTCCGCCAATAGTTCTTTGCCAGGTAATATTATAGGTTTGGCCGAAACAGGAAAGGACTGATCCTGAAAAAAATAAGTAAAGAATATATTTCAATTTCATTTTAAAAATTTTATGTTGTTAATACCTCCTAAAACTCTCCTTTAAATTGAGGACAGGTAGGTGTATAATATGAGTAACGGCCACTATATGGGGTGCCCAATATTATATTTTTAAAAAAACATGCTATGTTCTGCATGCAAAATTCATCATCATAAGCAGGATGGTTTGCACCAGGCAGTTCATAGTAAACAGCCGGCGCTTTTTCGGCAATTAATTTGGAATATATTCCTACTCCGGCGTAAAGAGGAGGGGCGTAATTAGTGCAGCCAAAAAAATAACCTACACTATCTGGCAGGCCTGAATCTTCATCGCCTTTAAATAAAATAGTTGGATAAGCGTGATACTTTGAATCAATAACCTTATCAGAAAATATTGAACCCCACATGGCGCCAATACCTTTAATTGAATAATTATGCGGTAAAGTATTACCAGCGGAATCCATACTGCCAAGAAGCTTTTTTTCCCTTGAAAAATAAATGCTGGCTACAGAATCGTTTGCATAAGCACTATTTAAAACCAGTGAAGCGCCTGCACTTGTGCCGCCGTAAAACATCCAGCTTGTATCTATGTTATATTGGCTACCATGTGCTTTTATAAAGCGCAAACAAGCATTGCCATCCTGCATGCCTCTATATATTGCATTCCATAAAGTTGTTGTGTCGGTAGTACAGGCATGCGGGTTATTTTTTATATAACCTGTACGGTAATCAAATGCCACTGTAATAAACCCATAATCTGCCAGCTCATCGCATAAAGAAGAAACATTAGATTTATTGCCTCCGGTAAAACCACCTGCATGGCAAAAAATTACAACCGGGTATTTTTTGTTGGAAGTTGCGCCGGTAGGATAATAAATATCAAGAGATAAACTATCTACATGATGCCCCTGCCAATCAGTGAGATTCCATGCAAATTCTATGTCTTTCAGATCAGTCAATTCATGCGGGCCTATGTTTACACAATTATCTGAAATGTTTGAAGTATTATTATGCAAAAAAGAGAAAATAAAAATTAAAGGCAACAAGGTTAGTATATAGGTTTTCACTAAAGTAGTTTGAGGTTCAAAAATAATGTTTAATTCAATTTTATACGATTTACAAATTCAATTGGCGGGCTTAAGATAAAGATATATATGTCAATACTTTTATTGTAACAACAGCTTAGAATTGTTCCCTATACTGGCGCAAGTATGCAGCTGAGCTTTGTGTATAGCGTACTTGTGCCATGCTCATACAGTTATAATTAAAGGGTCAAGTAAACTGATTTCAATTAAGCCTTTCATGCCATAGTAATCTCTTGCACTGCTGTATAAATAATCTTCAGGCTTCTCTACAAAACCTGCTTTCACAGGATTTTGATGAATGTATTCTAACTTTTGCCACGCCATCTTTTGATTGTTTAATTCAACAGGATTATTATGCTGCTGCCATAGTTGAAAATCAATATTATTACTATTCTTTTTGCCTGCTCTTTTCATCATCCAAAGCATCCATTCCTTCCTGCTTTCACTATAATTATTTTTGATTGCTTCTTTTAATTGTTCAGATGTATGCCGTTTCATATTTTGCATTATCCTTTCCAGTTTGTTTGCAGCGAGCCAATGATTAAATGAATATGACTCGCAAACCTTACAAAATATAATTTGTCGTTATCTCTAAATTTGTATTTACGGCTCAAAAGTTTTTGTTGCTAATATAAATAATTTATAGAGCAATTACATTGGCACAAGCACGCCACGCTCATTGCCTGCCCTGCATACTTGCGCCAGATGGGAAGAGACCTATTATAAAGCAGCGTAAATGTTTATGTTTTGATGAAGATTGTTAATTGATATATTAAAATATTACGTACGTACTATTATGGCTAAGTAAATAGCAATAAAAAAAGAAGCGAACACATAAACTCCAATTAACACTCCTAAAATTCTAGTCTTTGTATGGCTTTCATTTTGTTCATTGTAATATTCAAATATTTTTTTGTCTTTATTATTGAACATTAAAATGAAATAATTCAAAATCAAAATAGGACCACACACTAATAAAGATAGTAAATGAGAGTTTTGGTATAAGTTTTTATGTCCTAAAAGAAATATAAAGGAAATGATATTAAGACCTAAACACGCACTAATAAATGTGTAGCTAGCAAAAGTATAGCTACTATTTTTTCCGACAGCTTTAATAAACTTTGCAAGGCGATAAAAAAAATAAAAATAAAAGTTATTCATTTTTTACCAATTTGTATTGATGCTGGTTAACTGTTGCAGCCTTTTTTTTCCGCACAGTCTCTCCAATAGCATTATGTGCATTGGCTTGAGGACTGTGCGGGTTTTATTGGGAATTACTTTGTCAAATCAATATCACGCAACTCCATAAAACTTGTAACATCATAAATTCCTTTTTCACCGGTTATACGGAGAAGAAAAACAAATTTTAATCTTTGACTATAATTCAATTCTTAATTTTATTACATTGACTGATAGGAGTGAGGACTCTGCAACTTTTAGAATCCATCACCATTATATTGCGGGCAACTGGGTGTATAGTTGTAAAAGATGCCTGTATAAGCCTTTTTTAAAATAATGCTTTTGAAAAAGCAGGCTATATTTTCCATGCAAAACTCTTCATCATAAGCTCCGTGGCCTGCCTGCGATAAAATATAATATGTTGAGGGTGTGTTTTGAGATAATAACCTGTCGTGCATAGCTATGCCAGAATACACTATTCTTGATCCCGGGCAATCAAACAAAAAACCTGCACTATCAGGAACGGCAACATCATCTGCACCTTTAAAAAGAATTGTTGGATAACTGCGGTAATGTTTGTTTATCATTTTATCTGAAAAAAGAAAACCCCACATTCCGCCAATACCTTTTAAAGTATAATTATGAGGGAGTGTATTTCCTGATGAATCAAGACTGCCTAATGATACTTTTTGATTATGAAAATATATGTTAGCTACTGAATCATTTGTATATGCTGTATTTAACGCTACCGTACAGCCAGCGCTATTGCCTGAAATAAAAAGCCAGTTTGTATCTATATTATATTTACCGGCATTTGCTTTTATAAACCTTAGGCAGGCATCGCAATCCTGCATGCTTCTGTAAATGGCATTGGTAAGTGTAGTGGTATCGGTTGTGCAATTTGCTGCGCCATCCCTATTATATCCTGTTCTATAGTTAGGTGCAATGATTATATATCCGTAATCAGCAAGTTCATCACACATTGATGATTCGTTTGTTTTATTACCACCTAAAAAATCTCCTGCATGTACAAGTACAACAGTTGGATATTTTTTGTTTGACGTAGCACCTGTGGGATAATAAATATCCATCGAAAGACTATCAACTTTTCTTCCCAGCCAGTCACGAAGATTCCATGCAAACTCAACATTTTTTACATCCGTTAATTCATGTACACCATTGGCTATAGATTGTTGCGAATTGACGGCAGTTGGTTTGAAAAATAAAATAAGCAGAGTTGAGAGCAGAATTAGTTTTGGATATTTCACTGTCAGGTTTTCAAAAGTTTTCAATATTGCCTGCATAAACAAAGTAATATTATTTTAGTAATAGTTACAATTTTTTATTGTGCTGTGATGTATAGTTTCCCCTAATTTTGCGCCGCGTTATTGTTCGCTGTATAACTCAATACGTATTCATGTTTATAAGGTCGTGGTGGAAAATATTAAGTTTTATTTTACTGATGTACACATGCACCATGGGTTTTCTTGTAAAAATTCCTGTGCTTGATGGCAGGCTGCAACAATCTGTCCGCAATCTTTTTTTTCATGTGCCTATGTGGTTTGGAATGATGGTTTTGCTTACCGTTTCTGTTATAAATGCAATAAGATTTTTGTATTCATCAAAGCCTATTTATGATGATTACGCGGCGGAATATGCAAGAACCGGAATTGTATTCGGCAGCCTGGGTTTAATTACAGGAGCAATATGGGCAAACTACCAATGGGGTGCAGCGTGGAGTGGTGATCCAAAGCAAAATGGTGCTGCCATTGCTATGCTTATTTATCTTGCTTATTTTGTTTTGCGCGGTTCTGTAACCGATGAAAGCAAGCGTGCCAGGATAAGCGCCGTATATAACATTTTTGCTTTTGCCATGTTGTTTCCCACTATATGGATTATGCCCAGGCTTACAGACTCATTACATCCCGGCGGGCGAGGCAGTGAAGGAAATCCGGGTTTAAATCCAAATGATACTACACCTGCAATGGAAATGATTTTTTTGCCCGCAGTTATTGGCTGGACCTTACTTGGAGTTTGGATAACAACACTTAGAATAAGATTGCGTATTTATAAAGAACAATTGTATGAAACTGCTTAAAAAATCTTTGCTGTTAAGTTTGTTTTTCTTTTTTATAGTAAAAGGCTTCGCACAGAATTCAGGTAATGCAACTGACGATAGTTTTATGATGCAAAACGGTAAAATTTATGTAGTAATGACAGTTGTGTTAGTAATAGTTGCAGGGCTTTTTTTATATCTTCTCAATCTTGATAAAAAAATAACCAGGCTTGAAAAAAAGAAAGAATAAAATTTTTTCAACAATAAAACAACAAACGTTCATTAGCTAATTCATAATTTAAATATCTAACGATGGCAGATCAACATTATAATTTCTTTGAAAATGTAACCAGGAGTTTTGATAAAGCAGCAAAATTTACAAAATGGGAATCCGGTATTCTTGAGCAAATAAAAGAATGCAATGCTGTTTACCGCATGAAGTTTCCTATTAAAAGAGACGATGGCTCAGTTGAAGTAATAGAAGCTTACCGCGCTCAGCATTCCCATCATAAAACACCTTGTAAAGGCGGCATAAGATTCAGCGAAGCAGTTGACCAGGATGAAGTGATGGCACTCGCCGCTTTAATGACATACAAATGCGCTATTGTAAACGTTCCGTTTGGTGGTGCAAAAGGCGGCATTAAAATAAACCCACGGGAATACAGTTCGTTTGAATTGCAAAAAATTACAAGACGCTATACCTCAGAATTAGTGAGAAAAAACTTTATCGGCCCCGGTACAGATGTTCCCGCCCCGGATTATGGAACGGGTGAAAAAGAAATGGCGTGGATACTTGACACCTATATGGCTATGCATCCGGGTGAAGTGGATGCAATGGGTTGTGTAACAGGAAAACCGGTTGCACAAGGCGGTGTAAGAGGCAGAAAAGAAGCTACAGGCTTAGGTGTTTTTTACGGTATAAGAGAGGTGTGTAATATGCCCGAAGTAATGGTAAAATTAGGTTTGCCAATAGGTGTTGAAGGGAAAAAAATAGTTGTACAGGGATTAGGAAATGTTGGCTATCATACAGCAAAATTTTTTAGAGAGCATGGCGCTAAAGTAATTGCAATTGCAGAGTATGAAGGCGCTATATATAATGAAGAAGGGTTGCACGAAGAAGAAGTGTTTCAGCACAGGAAAAATAATAAATCAATTTTAGATTTTCCCGGCTCAATAAAATTAAATTCAAGTGGCGATGCATTAGAACTGGAATGTGATATTTTAATACCGGCAGCTTTGGAAAATGTTATTAATGCATCAAACGCAGATATGATTAAAGCAAAAATTATTGGTGAAGCTGCCAACGGACCTTTAACGCCTGAAGCTGATGAAATACTTTCTAAAAAAGGTATTTTAGTAATTCCGGATATGTATTTAAATGCTGGCGGCGTTACCGTTTCTTACTTTGAATGGCTTAAAAATTTAAGCCATGTGCGTTATGGCAGAATGGAAAAACGGTTTACAGAAAATCTGAATAAACATATTCTCGGGCAAATGGAAGAACTTACCGGTAAAAATGTAAACAGCCGCGAAAGAACCTTGATTGAACATGGTCCTGATGAAGTAGACCTTGTGTACAGCGGACTTGAACAAACAATGATTGAAGCTACCCGCGAAATAATGAGCTGCTGGAAAGCAAACGATGCAATCCCTGATATGCGTACTGCGGCTTATGTTGTAGCTATTGATAAAGTAGGAACAAGCTATGCAGAGCTTGGAATCTTTCCTTAATCAAACAAATTTTATTGAAAACCGTTGCACTGGCAACGGTTTTTTGTTTTATATCATTCGGGATTATAACATTCTACTTCATTAAGTTTTTCTTTACTTTATCGTTTTATAAAATCTAAAATTCCCCTTTAGGGGTTAGGGTTTATGAAGTATTACATTATTGCAGGCGAAGCAAGCGGTGATCTGCATGGCAGTAATCTTATTAAAGAATTAAAATTGCTCGATAACAATGCAAACATTCGTTGTTGGGGCGGAGACATGATGCAATCAACAGGCGCAACACTTGTAAAGCATTACCGTGATTTGGCATTTATGGGTTTTGCAGAAGTATTAATAAATCTAAAAACCATTCTTTCTAATTTAAAATTTTGTAAAGAAGATATATTAAAGTTTCAGCCTGATGCTTTGGTATTAATTGATTATCCCGGTTTTAATTTACGCATTGCAGAATGGGCGCATAAGCTCACAGCTCACAACTCACAGCTTACAGCTAAGATTGTATTCTATATTTCTCCCCAGGTTTGGGCATGGAAAGAAAACCGCGTGATAAAAATGAAAAAGAATATTGACAAGATGATCGTAATTCTTCCGTTTGAAAAAGAGTATTATAAAAATAAATGGAACTGGAATGTTGATTATGTCGGGCATCCGCTGGTAGAAGTTATAGATGAATATAAGTCAACCGTCAACCGGAAACCGTCAACCGAAGTAAATAAAGAACTGCCAACAATCAACGGTCAGCAGTCAACTGATAATCTTATCGCTCTTCTTCCGGGCAGCCGCAAACAGGAAATTGCTAAAAAGCTTCCTGTTATGCTGCAGGTAAGCAAGGCATTTCCGCAATATCAATTTGTGCTGGCAAAAGCACCGGGTTTGGAAGATGAGTTTTATGCAGGGTTTATGCAACATTATACCAATGTTTCTTCTGTCCGCAATAAAACATATGAGTTATTGATGCAATCAAAAGCTGCTTTGGTTACCAGCGGAACTGCAACGTTGGAAACAGCTTTATTTGGTGTGCCCGAAGTGGTTTGTTATAAAGGAAGCAACATCAGTTATCAAATTGCAAAAAGGCTTATCAATATAAAATATATTTCGCTGGTGAACTTAATTATGGATAAACCTGTTGTAAAAGAATTAATACAAAATGATCTTACAGTTGAAAATATTAAACTTGAATTATCAGAATTGCTTTTTAATGCTTCAAGACAAGAGCAATTGAAAAAAGATTATAATGATTTAAAAAATATTTTATCTGCCGGAGGCGATGCTTCTGCAAATGCAGCAAAAATTATTTATGATTTAGTTGCAAAAATCTTATAAAAAACCTGTCAGGTTTTAGTGCAACATGATAAGTTGTTCAATTGAAAAAACATCACAGGTTTCATTATAAATCTCACTTATTTATCACATTTCAGTATTAACAAACTATCAATACATGTTTTGCGTTAGTATTACATCAACAAAACATCAAATGAAAAAAATATTTTTATTCTGTAGTTTGCTTGCTGCTATAACTATTTCTTCCTGTGCGCAACAACAACCATCACAACAAAAATTTGCGGTTACAAAAACAGATGAAGAATGGAAAAAAATTCTGACACCAGAACAGTTTTCTGTAACCAGGAAAGCAGATACCGAACGCCCTTATACGGGAGAGTATTGGAATAATCATGAAAAAGGAACATACTATTGTGTGTGTTGCGGCGTGCCTTTATTCAGCAGTGATACAAAATTTGAAAGCGGTACCGGCTGGCCAAGTTTTTATGCTCCGTTAAATAAAAAGTATGTTGGTGAAAGAAACGATAACACACTAGGCATGGATAGAACAGAAGTGTACTGTACCAATTGCGGTGCTCATCTAGGGCATGTATTTAATGATGGCCCAAAGCCAACAGGATTGCGTTATTGCATGAACTCTGCAGCGCTTAATTTTAAGAAAGGATAATTTTGTGCAGATACAAAGAGCATAGATATAATTATTACGCAGGTCTTTAATACCTGAATTTTAATTGCTAATCATTTCTACCTGCACGTACTTGCCGATTACTTTCATCGTTTTGTAATATAAGATGAAAAAAGTCAGAACTCTTGCTACATGCTTTTTAATTATTACATCTTCCTATGCTCAAAACATAAACAGAACAATACTGGTTGATGGTTTACAACGAACATACATCATCCATCTTCCGCCTTTATTTGATACTACTGAAAAACTGCCTTTAATTTTTGCATTGCATGGGGGTGGCGGCACAGCACAGGGAGCAGTTAATCTGTATAATTTAGAACCGCTGGCTGATAAAAATAGTTTCATTATTGTGTATCCTGATGCGATTAATAAAGCATGGAAAATTCCCGGCATGACGAGTCGTTTAAAAGGTGCAGATACAGGTATTAATGACGCGCATTTTATTTCAGTATTACTTGATACATTAATCGCACGTTATAAAATCGACGATAAAAAAGTTTTTTGCACAGGAATATCTCGCGGAGCAATGTTTTCCTTTTATCTGGCAGATGTATTGAATTCCCGCATAAAAGCAATAGCGCCTGTTTGCGGCGGAATTTCTAAAACAATGGCAGCAACATATTCTTTTAAAATACCAATTTCTGTTTTAATGATCAATGGCACTGAAGACCCGCTGGTAAAATATGATGGCGGTTATGGAACCTTGAATAAAAGAAATGAAGGTAATGAAGATGCAGACCTTTTACCGGCTGAAGACCTCGTAACGAAGATTGTTTCATTCAATCATTGCAATGCAACACCAAAATCAATTGAGTTGCCTGATGTTGAAGCATCAGATGAGTGTACAGAAACTGAATATGTTTATGATTGCAATAATGTAAAAGTTGATTTTATAAAGATCAAAAACGGAGGCCATACCTGGGCTGGCGGCACACAATATCTGCCTAAATTTATCATCGGCAGGTTATGCAAAGATTTTAGCGCTTCGCAAAAAATATTTGATTTTTTTATGAATGAATGAACGGGGAAGAAATTTGTATTTAATGAAACAGCGGAATTATTAAAAATTTTATCAGCATTATAATTACTGCAATTATAAAAATGAATAGTGAGATCCGGTTCATCCCATTCATGAGTTTTATATTGGTATTGGTTGTTGTGTTGGGATCACGTTTTTTTATAAAAAGATATTCCTGTATTTGCCTCCAGATACCCATAATAATTCAAAGATAATATTTTGAAGTTTTCTTTTTTATCTTGAGTACCTTAAATAAATAAAGTGCAAAAAATAATTTCTCTTGTTCCTTCTCAAACAGAGTTGTTATATGATCTTGGATTAGATGATGAAGTTATTGGCATTACTAAATTTTGCGTACATCCCGAAAAATGGTTCAGAACAAAAACAAGAATTGGCGGCACAAAAACAATTGATGTTGAAAAACTCATTTCGCTAAAACCTGATCTCGTAATTGCGAATAAAGAAGAAAATGTAAAAGAGCAGATAGAGGTTCTGCAAAAATTTACGCAGGTTTATGTAAGTGATATAAAAAATTTGAATGATGCTTTGAATATGATTATTGAAGTTGGCAAACTTGTAAATAAAGCGCCAAAAGCGCAAGAACTTGTTGAAGAAATTAAATTAAGGTTTGCTGAACTTGAGCAATTCATTCAAACTAAAATTCGGGCTGCCTATTTTATCTGGCGCAATCCATACATGGCTCCAGGCGGCGATACTTTTATAAATGATATGATGGAATATTGCGGGCTAATCAACATCTTCAAGAATCAAAACCGTTATCCTGAAATTAATATTGAAGAATTAAAGGTGCATGACTGCAAAATCTTATTTCTTTCATCAGAACCGTTTCCTTTCAAACAAAAACATATTGATGAATTACAACCTTTATTGGAAGGGATAAAAATTTTATTTGTTGATGGTGAGATGTTTAGCTGGTACGGAAGCCGTTTATTACTTGCTGTAAAATATTTCAGGAAATTAATACAAGATGTTCACTCAATTGTGGATAAAGGCTGAATATCGCGTTTGGTAACATTGCGGTAACATTGGCTTAACATTGGGTTAATTGTGCAACATCATCTTTGCGGCATAAATTAGATATATGCGCAAACAGCTATTCAACTTAGTTCTTATTTTTATTTTAACCCTTGCAGCTAAAATTTCGTTTGGCCAGGAAACAACCGCCACATTGGGTGGTAATGTTATTGACGAAAAAGGCAGCGCAGTTACAGGTGCAACCATCACTATCAAACATGAGCCCACCGGTTCTGTTTCTTACACGCAAACAAACAACAAAGGCATTTTCGTGGTGCCTAATTTAAAAGTTGGTGGTCCTTACACAATTAATATTACTTATGTTGGATTTGAAGCCGACACCTTGCATGATGTAACGCTGGTGTTGGGTGATAATCCTGACTTGAATATCAACCTTAAGCCTTTAACTAATACGCTTACTGAAGTTACGGTTGCAGCAACAGGCAGAAGAAATGTTGGCAGCGGACTTGTTGTTGGTCGTGAACAGTTAAGAACATTGCCAACCATTGGCAGAAGTATTAGTGATTTTACACGCTTAACGCCGCAAAGCAATAATAACTCTTTTGCAGGCAGTAATTTTCGCTATAACAATTTTACGCTTGATGGTGCTATAAATAATGATGCAATTGGTTTCAGTAATTCGTTTGGTGGTATAAGCGGCGGCGGCCAGTCTGGGACTGCCGGTTCAGGTACACGTACCAATCCTTATAGTTTGGAAACGATCCAGGAAGTGCAGGTTCAATTGGCGCCTTATGATGTTAAGATCGGAAACTTTACAGGTGGCAGTGTAAATGCTGTTACAAAAAGCGGTACCAATGAATTTCATGGTTCAGTTTATGGTTATGGAAGAAACAGCAATATGGTTGGTAAAAGTGTTGATGGATTAAAAACAAAAATGTCTTCTGATTTTCATGATTACCAAACTGGCTTTACGTTTGGCGGGCCAATTATTAAAAACAAATTATTCTTTTTTGTAAACGGAGAATTAACACGCCAGCAATTACCTACTTTTTATAATGCAGGTGATCCCGGCGCAGCAATTACTGTTGCTGAAGCAGAGCAAATAAAAAGTTTCTTAAAAACAAATTATAATTACGATCCGGGAACTTACGGAGCATACAACATCTTTACAAAAAGCAATAAATTTTTTGGTAAGCTTGACTGGAATATAAATTCAAGAAGTTCTTTAATGATCCGTGGTTTATATACTGAAGGATGGGGAAATAATTTAGAGCGCACATCAACCAACTTCCAGTTTTCATCAACCGATTTTACGCAATATGATAAGAACGTAAATGTTGTTGCAGAATTAAAAACCAAGTTCAGCAATAATGTAAATAACCAGGCAATTGTTAGTTATATTAACGTGCATGAATACAGAACATTTCCGCAATCATTAGATGCAAATGATAACCCTTACAACTCACCAGCTCCGTTCATGGATATTGATAACGGAAGAATCTGGTCAGGCACATGGCGTGAAGCGTCTATTTATAATATGCATCAGAAAACATTTGAGTTTACAGATAATGTAACCGTTTCATCAGGCGTAAATAAATTTACTTTCGGTACGCACAATGAGTTCTATAATCTTACTTATGGCTTCTTAAATTCATGGAATGGAAGATGGGAATATTCAGGCGGATTGAATGCATTTTTAGCAAGCACGCCTTCACGTATTCGCGGCGTGTATGCATTTGATGAAGCAAAAAATAGCAGAACTGATCTTTACGATAATTTACCTGGCAGCAACTACAAGGTTAATCTTACAAGCGTATATGCTGAAGATGAAATAACTGTTGGTAAAAAATTGAAACTTACACCGGGTGTGCGTGTTGATTATCCTTTCTTAAATAAGCAATTTCCAATAGATACAGCATTAAACAATACGAAAGAATATATTTCGTCTGATCCAACTTACAGCCACACGCCATTTGCTGATTTGAATAATGAATGGCTGGGCAAAGCTACTCTCTCTCCGCGTTTAGGATTTACTTATGATGTTACTGATGATAAGTCAATAGTATTGCGTGGCGGTAGCGGAATTTTTGTAGGAAGAATGCCGTTTGCATGGTTAGGTTATGCTTCTACATTAACCGGAAATAATTATGGAAACATTGACTATAAACCGGGCGGAGCAACAGTGCCGCTGGCAATTGATCCCAATAATTTAAAAGATACCGTGACAAAATATGGTGGCGCAGGTGCATCAGCAACACGTGAACTGGATATTGTTGATAACAATTTTAAACTGCCTACCATCTGGCGTTCTAATATTGCCGTTGATTTTAAATTTGGTAATGGTTATAAAGCAACCTTTGATGCCATGTACACCAAAACAATTTATGATGTACAATTCCAGCAGATAAATATTAAAGACAGTGTGCAGTATTATTCAACCGGTCCTACACAAACGCCTTATTATGTTGGTGGAAAATTAAACTCGCAATATTCAAATGTTTATTTTTTAAGCAATACAACACAAGGCTACCGTTACAATCTTACAGCACAAATATCTAAGGTTACAAACAATATTCGCTTAGGCGTTCATTCCTTATTAAATCTTAACTGGACTGCGGCTTATACCTATGGAATGAGTAAAGATGTAAGTAATGGTATTCGTAATTCTTTCCAGAGTAATTATGAAGTTAATCCGGCGATCAATCCTGAAAATCCGGGTTTGGGATATTCAAACTTTGATCTGCGCCATCGCATTGTTGCCAGTGTTGCTACAAACTGGGTTTGGAGTTCAAGCAATGCAACTTCGCTGGCATTCTTTTATTCAGGCCAAAGCGGAAACCCTTACAGTTTAATTTATACCAACGCACCATTTGGCAATTCTTCTAATGCGCCGTTGCCTTTTATACCTATGGATGCAAGCCAGGTAAAGCTTGCAGATTATACTTTGTCAAATGGTACAGTTTATAGTGCTGCACAACAATGGAATGACTTGAATAATTTCATTAATAGTGATCCTTATTTAAGCAAACACAAAGGCGAGTATGCCGGCCGTAATGTTTTGCGCACGCCATGGAATCATGAGCTGGATATGAAGATCATGCATGAATTTAAATTCGGTGGTGCAAAAAGTTTACAGATCAGCCTTGATGTATTTAATGTGCTGAACTTATTAAATAATGATTGGGGACATATAACATTTGTAACCAACGTAAACAATTATACGGTTAACTTTTTGCGTTTTGCAAATGATGCCAGTGGTTTAAAACCAGGCTCTCCGGCAAGTGGTTACGTGCCTACATTTAATTATTTGCCTCCTGCAAACGGCAACGATCATTATTACACAAATGATCCGATCAACTCCCGCTGGCAGGCTCAGTTAGGTTTAAAATTTAATTTTTAATAATGAGATAACATGCATTTCATAATTTCTTTAAATAGCGCTATCACCTTTACTTTGGGTTCATAGCATTTAAGTTAGAGATTCTATACGGCCCCGCTTTTTAGCGGGGCTTTTTTTATTTAATACTGATTAGCACTTGTGCGGAATTATAAAGATTTAAGAACAGATTCCCAATCAAGTTGGGAATGACGGCGAGGTACGGCGGCCAACAACTGCAGGAAGAATCAATTTGTTATAATTCTTCTTTATCACAATCAGCCATATTCTGTTCAAATTCTAAAGTTGCATGATGAATGTTTAAATGTTCTAGTTCATGCTTCACTTTTTTCTTTAAACTATCTATTTCTTTTATAGTAAAATTTCTACTTACAAGAATATGCGCTGTTAATGCATTGGTGGTTGTGCTTAGCGCCCAGGCATGAATGTGATGAATATTTTCTATTCCATTCATTTGCGAAATAGTTTTTTCAATCTTGTTTATATCTACGTTTTCGGGCACACCATCGAGCGATAATCTTAGTGTGCTTTTAAGTAAAGCCCAGGTGCTTTTTATAATAACTACTGCTACCACTAAACTTAATACAGCATCTATCCAATACCATTTTGTGTAATTAATTATGATGCCGCCAATAACCAAAACAAGCGATACAAGCGCATCACTTAATAAATGCAGGTAAGCTGCTTTTACATTAATATCTTTTTCTTTATTTTTTAGAAACATATACGCAGTAAAGCCATTTATAAAAATACCAATAGCTGCCACCCAGGCAATAGTAAAGCCTGGTAATTGCGGCGGGCTTATTAAATGCTGCACTGCTTCATAAACAATAATGCCAATAGAAATTAATAACAGCGTTGCATTAAATAATGCAACTAAAATGGTTGTTTTACGATAGCCGTAAGTATAATTTTCATTGGGTTTTACTTTTACTAATTTAAAAGCAAGCAACGATAAGGAAAGGCTTACAACATCTGCAAGATTATGGCCGGCATCAGAAAGCAAGGATAATGAATGAATGATTATACCAACAATTGCTTCAATAATTACAAATAAAAAATTTAGCCCGATGCCAATGTAAAAAGCAAGGTTTATGTGTTTTAGTTCCGCAATTTCAGAATGAGCGTGATGGTGATGTTCGTGAGCCATTTAATAAAAATTGCAGAAATTTGTTTTTATAAATGTTGGCTTTAACAGCTACTCCTGTTGAAGAGAAAGCATAAATGAAAACTAAAAATATGAGTGCTGCTTTTTGCATGTTGCTGTTGCAAAGATAGCTTACAGGTTTTGTTGTATAAATGTTTTGGCATATTGTTTTATCTCATTTCTAACATTCCTGAATTGCTGCATAATTTCTTCTTCGGTTCCTGTTGCTTTTGCAGGATTGGGAAAATCCTGATGAAACTTTTTTGCTTTTGAAGGAAATACAGGACATCGCTCTTTTGCATTATCGCAAACCGTAATCACAAAATCAAAATCAACATTGCGGTATTCATTTACATTGTTTGAAGTATGATGCGATATGTCAATGCCATCTTCTTTCATTATTTCTATTGCTCTTGTATTTACTCCATGCGTTTCAACACCTGCGCTATACACTTGTGCTTTATCCTCCGCGAAATGTTTTAAATAACCTTTGGCTATTTGGCTGCGGCAACTATTGCCTGTGCAGAGAACTAAAATCTTTTTCATAGGAGATTAATTACAGCAGCCGGGAACACAACAAGATTGTATTTCTTCAAGCGGTTTTTGTGACAAAGCTTTAGCATATTTTGATACGAGATTATGCTTTACAGAAAATTCATCATGTTTACCGGCTCCATGCTGCTAGTGCATCGTAATATAACGATTAAAAAAAATAAAAAAATTTTACTCTGGTTTTACATCCATCAGCTTATACACTTTTCCATCAGCCTTTGTCAGAATGTATAATTCACCGTCTGCGTCTTCGCCAAAATGAAGATCAACCCTGTCGCTTCCGCAAAGCTTTTTTAGTTGTTGTATTGAATCATTCAAAAAAACCTGCCATTCTTTTATTGTTGCTTCACTGTTTTGCTTAATAGCATTTACATCTATATAAAATAATCTTCCTGTTGGTATATCACCAAATAAAAATTTTCCTTTTAACTGCGGAATTTTATGACCTGTATATTCAAATCCGCCGCAAATTGCTTTGCCTTCATCGTGATCATACATGGCAACGGGGTATGTAATTCCATTGGCAGTATCATCTGCAGGCAATGGGTAAACTTTATTCAGATCGCCATAAGGATGCAATGCAAATCTTCCTTCACGTATTGGCCAGCCATAATCATTTCCTTTTTTTACAAGATCAATTGATTCAATATTACCATGACCAATATTGCAAACGATCATTTGTCCTGTTGTTGTCCAGGTAATGCGGTGTGGATTTCTAAAACCATAGGCATAAATTTCACCAATATCATCTTTATTATTTGTAAACGGATTGCCTGCAGGTATTCCATATTTTCCATTCATACTATTGTTGCCGGAAGGATCAATGCGCAAAATTGTTCCCCAAATTTTTTGCCGACTATTTGCAAGAAAAGCATAACCATTTTCAGCACAGCCTCCATCACCAATACCAATGTATAATAATCCATAATCTTCATCACCATTTTTTGCATTTCGGTTGAAACAAATTTCCTGCACACCATGAATACCACTCACCATATTTACCCTTAATAATTCACGGCTCGTGCCTTTAAATATTGCCGCGGTTGGATCGTCGGCTTTCCATTCTGTCAACACCCATTGTAATGTTGTTTTTATTGAATCAGCATAAGCAAAATCTGGCTTCGCAGCATTCGGTTTTTCTGTATGCGTTGTATAAAACAAACCATTCTTTGTAAACTGCGGATGAAAAGCAAAACTTCCAAAACCTGTCGCCAGGCCAGGCTGATTTATAAAGTTGGGTTTAAATTTCGCCATGTCTAAATAAACATGTGCTCTGTTATTTTCAAGTTCATATAATTTACCGCGTAGGTCAACAATAAATAATTTTTTACTGTTGGGTTGATAGCCCAGTTGAGTAATTCTTGCCAATGGTGTTTTACCGCTATCGCTTGATGCAGGAATTTGAATAATGGGTTGTATTGAAACAACAAGATTTGAAAGCTGTATTTTTTGAGGTAAGGGATCATGGATTGCGTTAGAAGTGTCATCCTTAATCTTTTGTTCGGTATGTGTGTTTAAAAAAGCAATGATGTTGTTAATATCGCTGTCATTTAAAGTATTGAATAAAGGCATTGTTGTTTTGTATTGATGATACAATGCCACCGCATGTTTATCATTTGAATTAATAACTGCCTGCGCATTTTTTATAAAACTATGTATCCATTCTGCAGATTCAGTTTTCGTAATATTTGATAACTGCGGGCCAATATCATTCTGCCTGAAGTTGTGACAACCACTGCAATAAGTAGTAAAAGTGGTTTCACCCGCAGCAATTTTTGACGGCTCAGTTGAAATAGAGTTTTTACTTGAATAAGAGGTGCATGAATAAAAAATTGTTGCAAAAAGAAAAGCTGTTAAATTATATGCGTTAATTTTTTGCATGCTTATAAAACTGAAACATTATTGAATGTTTGCAAGCGATAAAAATAATAGTTTTAAAAATTCAACTAATTTAAATTAAACCGAAAATTATGCTGCTATTAATGCACCATCCAGCGAAGCGAAAAAAGGAGGAAACAATACTATGTAGTAAGATGATCGCCAAACGATTATTTTAATACATGTTCTGCAACTTTACATTCCCTTTTTTAGCGGGCTTTTTTTCCATCAGTTAGTAAGCATTTTTTTTAACTAATAAACTCTTATCTATAATGTGCGTATTAATTAGTAAATGAAGGCGAAAATGCATTCCTTAAATTCCTACTAAATTTATAGGCAATATGGATTTTAATCCTTTATTTTGAAACTGATTTTTAATAATTACCACCAAAAATCAACGTCATGGTTTCCAAGCTCAGTTCTGATGAGGTACTTAGTTTCCTCATTCTTGTAAGTATAATCCTTATTACAGCCCGTATTTTAGGAGAGATTTTTCGCAAATTCAAACAACCTGCAGTAATAGGAGAAATACTGGCGGGCATAATATTAGGTCCTTCTTTATTGGGTACTCTGTTTCCACATTTATTTGCAACAATTTTCACTTCTCAGAATGGAGTTCCATATAAGGCATTTGACGGATTGGCTCAAATCGGCATTATTCTGTTTATGTTTATAGCCGGCTTTGAAGTTGATTTAAAACAAATACGTAAACAGGGCAAGCAGGCTGCTTCTATCAGCCTTATGGGTTTACTGTTTCCTTTTACGTTGGGTTTTCTTACGGTTTGGTTTTTTTATGACAGGATATTTTCAACCGCATCTACACACCTTGTTATACCTGCCATGTTTTTTGGAACGGCTTTATCAATAACGGCGCTTTCTGTGTGCGCTAAATTGTTGCTTGATCTTAATCTTCTTCGTACCAAGATTGGCAATCTTGTGCTTACAGCGGCAATGATTGATGATTTTTTAGGATGGATCCTTTTTTCCATCATCATTCAAATGATGGGTAAATCAGGAGGAGCATTCACCTCTATTATGATGGTGCTTGGTTTTACAGCTTTTATTCTTACAATAGGCAGATGGATGGTAGATAAGATATTTTTGATCGCCAATAAATTTTTATCAATAGGCGGCCTTATTACCATTGCGGTATGCCTTTGCCTTTTAAGTGCAGTAATTACTGAATATCTGGGAGTTCGTGGAATATTCGGCGCCTTTCTTATGGGTGTAGCCATTGGTGATTCAAAGCATTTTCCTGAAAGACTTCAAAATATTCTGCATCAGTTTGTAGTAAATATTATTGCTCCATTATTCTTTGTTTCAATAGGGCTAAGAGTAAATTTTGTTACAAACTTCAATCTTGAAATTGTTGTAATTATTTTATTGATAGCATGCGTTGCAAAACTTGTAGGTGCAGGGATTGGGGCACGTATGAGCGGTTTAGGTAAAAATGAATCTTATGCTGTTGCTTTTGGTATGAATGCACGTGGCTCACAGGAAATCGTTTTGGGCAGTTTAGCGCTTCAGGCAAAAATAATTGATGAACCTATCTTTGTAGGTTTGGTTGTTATGACGGTAGTCACTATTCTAATAGCCGGCCCGTTAATGAAATATTATTTAAACAAGCATGATGTGGCGGTTGAAAAAAGCTTGGCAAAGCCTTCGGTTTCTGTAATTACACAGCAGGAAATTTCTGCAATTAAAGTTAATCTTTAAATAACTTTTGGCTGAAAAACTGTAGGCCTTTATCTTTGCGCTCCTTAAAACAAATACGGCAAAATCCGTATAAATAAATTAATTATGAAAAAAGATATTCATCCAAAAAGTTATAAGCAGGTTGTGTTCAGGGATATGAGTAACGGACATTCTTTTTTAAGCCGTTCTACAGCTTCTTCTAAAGAAATGGTACAGTGGGAAGATGGCAATGAATACCCATTAATTAAATTGGAAATTTCAAATACTTCGCATCCTTTTTATACAGGAAAAAACATGCTGGTAGATACAGCCGGGCGTATTGATAAATTCCGCAAACGTTACGCGAAAAAAGAACCAGTTACTGAAACAGAAACTAAATAATTTAATCCCTCCGGTTTCGGGGGGATTTTTGTTAATAACAAGTTTTTGCAACTTCATCGTCAAAACAAAGAATTGTTTTCTTTGCAAAGCAAGCATCTATGAGCCAGACTACTTCTTATCCAAAAGAAAAAATTAATATTCTTTTTCTTGAAAATATCAGTGATAAAGCCCTTGATTTATTTAAGCAAAATGGCTACGTTAATATAAAAAAAATTGGTGGTGCTTTATCTGAAGAAGAATTAATAAAGCAAATAAAAGAAGTGCACCTGTTGGGTATCCGCTCTAAAACACAGATCACTTCAAAAGTGCTGGATGCTGCGAAAAAATTACAGGCCATAGGTTGTTTTTGCATTGGTGTAAACCAGGTTGATTTAAAAGCAGCAACTCAACATGGTGTAACAGTTTTTAATGCCCCTTATAGCAATACGCGCAGTGTTGCAGAATTAATAATTGGTTTAAGCATTATGCTTATCCGCCGCATACCTGATAAAAATAAAGCAGCCCATGAAGGTATTTGGATGAAAGAATCAAAAGGTAGTTATGAGCTTCGCGGTAAAACTTTAGGTATAATTGGTTATGGAAATATTGGCTCACAGGTAAGTGTGCTTGCAGAAGGTTTGGGTATGAAAGTAATTTTTTATGATGTGGAAACAAAGCTTCCATTAGGCAACGCCCATGCTGCAAATAGTTTAAAAGATATTCTTGCCCAATCTGATATTGTTTCGCTGCATGTTCCTGAAACGGAGCAAACGAAAAACCTCATCAATAAAAATAATATTAAGCATTTTAAAAAAGGAGCCATTCTTATTAATTATGCAAGAGGTGAAGTGGTTGAATTGACTGCTTTGGCAAAGGCTTTACAGGAAGGTTTATTAAGCGGCGCAGCAATAGATGTTTACCCAACAGAACCCGAAAAAAGCGGCGACAAATTTATTACGCCACTACAGGGTTTATCAAACGTAATTCTTACCCCGCATATTGGCGGCTCCACTGAAGAAGCACAGCAGAATATTGGTGAAGATGTAAGCGTTAAGTTGTTTAATTATCTTGAAAAAGGCATTACCAATGGCTCACATACAGTACCTGCAATAGCGCTTCCGCCTGTTGAGCGTGCACACAGAATTCTGCACATTCACAATAATGTACCTGGTGTATTGAGTGCAATCAATACGCAACTTTCCAATCATAACATAAATATTGTTGGACAGTATTTAAAAACCAATGATGAAATTGGTTATGTGGTGCTTGATGTGGATAAGCAACTCTCAAAACAGGCTTTGGAATTATTGAAAGATGTAAAGGGAACAATTAAGGTTAGGATGTTGTATTAATTTAAGTCAAATACTTAAGGCAGCTTTCATATTTTTGATTTCATCTTCATCAACAGAAATATTCTGCAACGGTTCCTTCATGTTTTCATTTATAAATTCCATTACAGAACTAATATTTTTTCTTGCTGATGAGTGCAGCTCTTTTGCACCCGTATAATCAGCAATTGCTTTTATATTGTTACTTCTTATCCCGCTTCCCGGCATAATAATAATTCTGTCGTCAGCTTGTTCAATTAATTGTTTAATCAGGTCTTTTCCATCAAATGCATTCGGCACTTGCCCGCTTGTAAGTATGCGCTGGCAACCGCAATCAATAATATCTTCCAATGATTGAAATGCATCTTTGGTTCTGTCAAATGCACGGTGAAATGTTACTTCTAAAGGATAAGCCAATTCAACTAATCGCTTTGTTCGTTCTTTATCAACAGTTGCATCTTTATTTAATAAGCCGATAACAATTCCTTCAAAACCTAATTGTTTGCATAAGAGAATATCTTTTTGCATTACCGCAAATTCTTCATCAGTATAAATGAAATCTCCGCCTCTTGCACGTATGATTGGAAATACAGGAATTGAAATTTTTTCTCTTACTGTTTTTAATGTTCCGTAAGAAGGAGTTGTACCGCCATCGGCAGGATTTTCGCAAAGCTCTATTCTATTTGCGCCGGCATTAACACCAAGCAATGCAGACTGAATATTAAAAACTGCAATTTCAAGTAACATAAAATTTAATTGTTTTTTCCAGGTGCCTGCAGAAAATACTTTCCATCAATCAATTCATTATAATCATCCGCATAGCAAACAGCATAATTGAACTCGCTTTGAATGGCATAGGCGCCGTAATTACCGTTTTTATCAATTGCAATAAAAGCAACCTGTATGTTTTTTAATTCCTGTTGTGTATGCCGCTTCATAATTTTTTCTACAGCGAGCTTGCAAGCATCTTCGGGCATAATGCCGTGACGCATGGCTTCAACAACCATGTGCGTTCCGCAGATCTTTATAACTTCTTCACCAACTCCTGTTGCAGCAGCAGCACCAACTTCATTATCGGCAAATAGTCCTGCACCAATAATTGGTGAGTCGCCGACACGTCCATGCATTTTAAAAGCAAGACCGCTGGTAGTGCAACTGCCGCTTAAGTTTCCATGCGCATCCAATGCAACCATCCCAATTGTATCGTGGTTTAAAATTCCGTTGTTTAAGCGGGCAGGCGCAAAAGCATTCTGACCTTTTGTGTTTTCAATATTTATAACCGGTTTATATTCTGATTTTTTCAGCCATTCCTTATAAGCTGCCTGCGCTTCATCGCTCAATTTTTCTGGTTCAAGCACAAAGCCCTGTTCTACGGCAAATTGTTGTGCACCATTTCCTGCCAGCATTACGTGGGGTGTTTTTTCCATAACACGGCGTGCAACAGAAATGGGATGTTTTATTCTTTCAAGAAATGCAACGCTGCCTGCATTGCCAAACTCATCCATAATGCATGCATCCAGTGTTACATGCCCGTCGCGATCAGGATAAGCATTTAACCCAACACAGCAATTTACTTTTTCAGCCTCCGTTACCATTACTCCAGCTTCAACCGCGTCCAAAGCGCGGCCATTCTTTTTTAGAATTTCCCATGCGGCTTTGTTTGCATTTACACCAACATCCCATGTAGAAACCACCAAAGGTTTTTTGCCAGGGATAAATTTTTTGTTGGATGCAAATAATTGCGGTGCTATTATTGAACTCATTCCTAATGTACCTAATTGCAATAAACGCCGGCGATGTATCATAATTTTATTTTAAAAAGGAAAGATACAAAGCCATAACCTTCAAAAACAATTCGAGCACGGAAATTGACAAGAATAGCTTAATCATACAGTGAAGTGCCCTTGACAGTGCTTTATTTTATTTAGATAATATTTGTATAAAAAATGAATACATGCGTGTAATAATTGCAGGCTGCGGATTTGCAGGGTTAAAACTTGCAAGAAGTTTAAGCAGGCAAAAAGATATAGAGGTTTTATTGATTGATAAAAATAATTATCACCAGTTTCAACCTTTGTTTTACCAGGTAGCAACAGCCGGCCTTGATGCCAGCAATATATCATTTCCTATTCGTAAGGTTTTTCAAAAAATCAGAAATATTCGTTTTCGCATAACATCTGTTCAGGAAATTAAACCCAATGAAAATAAGGTCGTAACAACTATCGGTGATTTTAATTATGATGTGCTTGTGCTGGCAACAGGAGCTACTACAAATTTTTTCGGAAATGAAAAGGTACAAAGCAATGCTTTCCCCATGAAGTCGACTTCTGAAGCACTGGCATTGCGCCACCACATAATCAGTAATTTTGAAAACGCATTACTTGCAAGAACAGATGAAGAATTACAAGAGCGAATGACAGTATTAGTAGTTGGCGGCGGGCCAACCGGTGTTGAATTAAGCGGTGCAATTGCAGAAATGCGCAAATATATTTTGCCTAAAGATTATCCCGAACTCGATTTTTCAAAAATGAAAATTTTATTGGTGGAAGGCAGCCCCGAAACACTTGCTGCCATGAGTGAAAAAAGCAGTAAGCAAAGTCAGCATTATTTAACCGCTTTAGGCGTAACCGTAAAAACAAATACAGTAGTTAAAGACTATGATGGAACAACGGTAACTTTATCAACAGGCGAGATTATTAGAACTAAAACATTGCTTTGGGCTGCCGGCATAAAAGGAAATGTTCCTGCAGGCATTGATGCATCATACATTGTAAAAGGCAACCGTATAAAAGTTGACCGTTATAATAAAATTACCGGTACTGAAAATATTTATGCCATAGGTGATATTGCATATATGGAAACGCCAAAATATCCGCACGGCCATCCACAATTGGCAAACGTGGCCATTAACCAGGGGAAAAATCTTGCAATAAATTTAAAACACCAGGTTGATGGTAATAAACATTTGCAAAAAGAATTTGAATACCATGATAAAGGTACAATGGCAACGGTGGGAAGAAACCTTGCTGTAGTAGATATTCCAAAACCGAAACTGCATTTAGGCGGATGGCTTGCATGGCTTATCTGGATGAGCGTGCATATTGTATTAATTTTAGGAGTAAAGAACAGGTTGCAGATATTTATAAACTGGCTGTATAAATATTTTACCTACGATCAGAATTTACGGTTGATTATCCGCAACAGCTACCGCGAAGAAAAGTGAAATTTTATACTTCTTTTTTAAAGTTGATATAAGTAAAGCCTGCCTTTAAGCAATTGACCCATAATGGCTTGTTTAATGCAGGCAATAGTTGAAAAATCTTTTAAACAAATTTGCCTTGTTGCATTCATTTCAACTATTTGGAGTAAATAATTTATAACTATACATTTGCGGCAAAACCGTATAAAAATTTTATAACACCTCAGTTGACTAATCTATTTCCCTTAAAAAATAAAAAACTTATGAACCAACAAGCCAAAAAAGGTGATAAAGTAAAAGTTCATTATCACGGACGCCTTAATGATGGTACCACATTTGACAGCAGCCAGGGCCGCCAGCCACTTGAATTTGAAGTAGGAAGCGGTATGGTAATAAAAGGTTTTGATGATGGCGTAACTGGTATGTCAATAGGCGATAAAAAAACAATTTCTATTCCGGCTGAAGATGCGTATGGGCAAAGGCAAGACGAAATGGTTATAGAATTTCCGTTAAATAATTTTCCTCCTGATATTACTCCTGAAGTTGGAATGACTTTAAATATGCACAGCGAAAACGGGCAGGAACTGCCTGTTGTAATTACGAACATTAATGAGGAAACAATTACGTTAGATGCAAATCATCCGCTGGCAGGTAAAGACCTGATTTTTGATATTGAGCTGGTTGATCTTAAAGGCAAAAGCCCTTTGATTATAATGCCATAATAGTTTCATTGTTTCGCAATTTCAAAGTTTCATTGTTGTTATAAACTTCTGTTGAAAATTGAAACTTCTAAACTTTTCTTCTGTTCAGCCACCAACCAAGCCAAATGCCGGTTAATCCCCAGCTAATAAGATAATCAGCTAAATGTGCCTGCAAGTCAAAAGTTTCGTACCATATATGCTCAGTAAAGCTTGCATGCAGAAAAATTATAAGGCCAATCAATAGTGCAGCTATAAAAGTTTTACCTAAAGTATTTGCTGAATAACCTGAAATTATCCAGCAGAAAAATAAAACCATTATAAAATTGGTTGCAAAATTTTTGGCCATATTAAGGCCCATGTTAGTGTCAAGATTTTTATGATAAAAAACCTGCGCCCACGGTTTGCCTGTATAGTTTTTAGAAGCAGCATCATAATCATCCATAGAAGCGCCTTTTGGCAATGTTGGCATAAAATAACCGCCGCTTGAATCAAATTGTGTGTTGAGGTAAGCAAGTATGCTGTCTTGTTTTGGTGTGTATTGTTGAGCAGCACGATGAAAATCAAGGATCGTCCACGAGAGAAACTGGCAAATAAAAATTATTATTCCGCCAACTAATGACCCGATAAATAATTTCATAGATTAAAAGTTTGGTCATTGAAAATTAGTATTTAATTTATTTATGATGAAATAATTTATATAAGCTGTTTATTTGTTGAATAAATATAAAAGATGATACAAGATTACAAGCATACTGTTGCTGAAAGATTTATGCGCTATGTAACTATTGATACGCAAAGTGATCCCGAAGGCAAAACATATCCAACAACTGAAAAACAAAAAAATTTAAGCAGGCTTTTGGCTGAAGAATTAAAAGCTGTAGGTTTAAATGATGCACATACAGATGAATACGGATATGTATATGCAACCATTCCGTCAAACACAAACAAAAAAATCCCTGTTATATGTTTTTGCAGCCATGTAGATACAGCACCTGACTGCAGCGGCGCCAACGTAAAACCCATACTGCATGAAAATTATGATGGAAAAGACATTGTGTTGCCGGATGACACAACGCAGGTGATCTCAAAAAGCGATTATCCTTATTTAAAGGAACATAAACGCAGTAATATTATTACTGCAAGTGGTTTAACCTTACTGGGTGCCGATGATAAAAGCGGTGTTGCTATAATTATGGATATGGCTAATTATCTTATTACGCATGATGATATAAAACATGGAGAAATAAAAATTTTATTTACACCTGATGAAGAAGTTGGCAAGGGCACTTCCAAACTGGATCTTAAAATACTCAACGCCGATTATGCATATACACTGGATGGGGGAGAAGCAGGCTCGCTTGAAGATGAAACTTTTAGTGCAGATACTGTACGGATAACGATTCACGGTGTGATTGCGCATCCGGGTTATGCAAAGAATAAACTGGTGAATGCAATAAAAATTGCTGGCGAAATTGTGGCCGCTTTGCCTAAAGATGAGTGGAGTCCTGAAACAACTGCAAAGCATAAAGGCTTTGTGCATCCTGTCGCTATAAATGGCATTGCTGAAAAAGCAACCATTGATTTTATTGTTCGCGATTTTGATACAGCCGAGCTTTCAAAGCACGAAGAGCGGTTGCAATCCATTGCTGAAAAAGTATTAAAAAAGCATTCTAAAAAAGCAACGATGGAATTTAAAATAACAGAGCAATACCGCAATATGAAAGAAGTGCTTGATAACCATCCGAAAGTTGTGGCATTTGCCAAACAGGCTTATAAACGCGCAGGTTTAAAACCAATAAACGAGCCCATACGCGGCGGAACAGATGGCAGCCGTTTAAGTTTTATGGGTTTGCCTTGCCCTAATTTATTTACTGGTATGCAAGCCATACACAGCAAGCATGAATGGATTGGGGTGAAGGACATGGAAAAAGCGGTTGAAGTACTGGTGCATCTTGCGCAGGTTTGGGAAGAGAAATCGTAGTTCGTTATTAATAATTCGTGCTTCTCATTTCTTACTTCTTACTTCGTAAATCGTACTTCATACTTAATTCCTATCTTTCCAAAAATTAAATACTCATGGATTTTTTTGCAAATTATTGGTGGCTGATAGTTGTGTTGTTTATTATTTTCAGCGGGCTTGTAACAGTTAACCAGGCTACGATTGCCGTAATCACGATGTTTGGAAAATATCAGCGCATTCTGCGTCCGGGCTTAAATTTTAAGATACCTATTTTCGAACAGATTTACCGGCGTATCAGCATACAAAACCGTTCTGTTGAACTGGAATTCCAGGCTGTTACGCAAGACCAGGCAAATGTTTATTTTAAAAGCATGTTGTTATATGCTGTAATGAACGCTGATGAAGAAACAATAAAAAAAGTTGCCTTTAAATTTATAGCCGATAAAGATTTGATGCAGGCACTTATAAGAACGATTGAAGGCAATATCCGTTCTTATGTTGCCACAAAACGGCAATCTGAAATTTTAGGCTTAAGAAAAGATTTGGTTGAATCTGTAAAAAGTGAAGTTGATCATGTGCTGGAAGAATGGGGTTATCATTTACTCGACTTACAGATTAATGATATAACATTTGATAAAGTTATCCTGGATAGCATGAGCCGTGTAGTGGCAAGCAATAATCTTAAAGCTGCCGCCGAGAATGAAGGCCAGGCATTGCTCATCACCAAAACAAAAGGTGCGGAAGCAGAAGGAAATGCCATAAAAATTTCTGCAGAAGCAGAGCGTGAAGCTGCCCGTTTGCGCGGTCAGGGTGTTGCATTGTTTAGAGAAGAAGTGGCAAAAGGTATGAGCCAGGCTGCAGAGCAAATGAAGCAGGCAAATCTTGATACCAACGTTATTCTTTTCAGCATGTGGACTGAAGCAATCAAGAATTTTGCAGAAGTTGGCAGAGGCAATATGATGTTTCTCGATGGCAGTACAGATGGCATGCAGCGCACCATGCAGCAGTTAATGGGCTTGCTTAAAATGAATCCACCGGGGAACAGAGACAATGATAATAAGGGGTAAATAATATCGGTAATGGAATGAAATAATAAACAACTTATTATAAGCCCGGGTTTTGTTAGCCATAATTTATTATGCTTTTTACGCTGCCACTGATAATAACTTTGGGACATATAATTGCGCCGCTAATAGGCGCAATCTTGTTTTATTTATTTAACAGACGCATTAAATAATTGCTTGACTAAAGTTTATATTTAGTTTACATTAGTTTCATACTTTTATAAAAACTAACAAGGTGAGCACCAAAATTCCTGACGGCTACCAAACCGTAACACCATATTTAATTATAAAAAATGCGGCTGCATTTATTGAGTTTACAGAAAGAGTTTTTGATGCAAAACTCATCAGCAAACACATGCGTGATGAAACAATTATTATGCATGCAGAAATTAAAATTGGCGACGACAGTATTATAATGTTTGCTGATAGCACCGAACAATTTTCGCCGAGACCAGCAGGTTTTTTTGTTTATGTAGATAATGCTGACAAAACTTATGAAACAGCTTTAAGTAACGGTGCTGTTGCTGTTACTGAAATTACCGATCAGCCTTATGGCCGTTCAGGCGGCGTGGAAGATGCTTTTGGAAATACCTGGTGGCTAACAACTGCACAATAATTTTTATTTACATAAAACCATACTGATGAAAAAAATTCTACTGTTGCCTGTAATTTTTTGTCTTGCTGCCAATGTTCATGCTCAATATAGTGTAATCAAAAAAAAGCTTACAGATATTGGCATTGTAAACAATACTGTGTCTTCAATGGCATTGCAAACCGATGGTAAAATTGTATTAGCAGGTTCTGTACAAGAAGGAGCTACTTATAAACTTAGCATATTGCGATTTAAACCCAACGGAAATTTAGATTCTAATTTCAGTAATGATGGAATAGATACGTTTTCTATAAACAAAATATTGCCTTCAACTTACCAGGGTGCAGGCTTGCGTTCTGTAATAGTTCAACCCGATGAAAAAATTATTGTTACCGGCCAGGCATGGTATTTATCCGGTGTAAATTATTTGAGCAATGTACTGGTTATGCGTTTAAACAAAAACGGGTCATTAGATTCTTCGTTTGGCGATAATGGTACTGTTCGTACTAACATTAATTCATCAACCGGCTTATCTGTTGATGAAGCATATGCAGTTAAATTACAGGCAGACAACAAAATAGTGGTAGCCGGTCAAACCTATGATTATCTTCAGCATCGGTTTTTAGCTATAAGATATAATGCAGATGGCACTGTTGATGATAGTTTTGGCAATGGCGGTGCAACTACAATTACCATCGGTACTTCAGATGATGAAGCATTTGCATTAGCTATACAAAATGATGGAAGAATAATTTTAGCAGGTGAATCTTATTTAAGTGGCGGCTTTAGTTACAGAGTAGCGTTAGCACGTTTAACTGCAAAAGGGCAAACCGATAAAAACTTTGGCACTAATGGAATTGTTACTACTAACATTGCTGCAGGTGGCGATGTTGCAAATGCCTTGGCATTACAGGATGATGGAAAAATTGTTATCGGAGGGTTTACCTCAGCTGCAGTGAGTGCACAAAAAAATGTGCTGTGCATAAGATATCATGTGAATGGAAGTGTAGACAGCAGCTTTGGAAATAATGGTAATGTAATTGTTGATGTTGCCGGCCACGATGATGCCGCAAATAACGTGTTGGTTCAGCCTGATAATAAGATTTTATTGGGCGGTTATACAAATTCAGCCGATAGTATTACCGAATTTTTAAGCATACGATTATTAAATGATGGAGCTCCGGATAAAATATATGCTTCAAACGGCATTCAAACTTCAAGCTTTTATCAACAGGGAGATGCTGCTTATGGAATGAGTCTTTTGCCTGATGGGAAAATTTTACTCACAGGCCAAACAACAAACGGCGCCAGCAGATATATTAGTCTTGCACGTTATAAAAAAAATGGAGTAATTGACAGCGCTTTTGCACGTAACGGGAAAGTAATTACAGGCATCGGATCAAGTGAAGATATCGCTTATAAAATGTTACCTGTTCCATGGCAAAAAAATTCATTATTGTTAGCCGGCACTGCAAATGGTTACTGGGTTATTGCAAAATATATTTCATCAACACTTACACTAGATTCTTCATTTGGTGTAAACGGAATTGTAAGCGTAAATTATACAAATCCTGAAGACCCGCATGATGAACCTGTAATGGCTATAGATGCGTACACAAGAAAAATTTACCTGGCCGGGTACACTGGTTCGCAATTAACAATAGTACGGTTTAATAAAGATGGAATACGGGATAAAACTTTTGGTAAGAATGGTATGGTAAATTATGCAATAAGTCTTTTTTATGGCGGGTTTGCAGTTGAATCAGATCACAGAATTTTGCTGGCAGGTGTAAAACAACAAAGCACTTCCGGCTATGATTTTATTGCGCGGTTAAAAACAGATGGAACAATTGATTCTTCATTTGGAAGATATGGAGAAGTAAAGCATTTGCCTTTAACAGTAACCTCTGTTCAAATGAAAAAAGATGGAAGTACCATTTTGCTTGGCGGCAGAGTGCCTAAAAGTTTTAATGGCGCTATGGGTGTTTTCTCAATGAGATTAGATGGTTCAGCAGATCTGTTTTTTGGTGACAGTGGGTTGGTGTACAAAAAATCAGCTAATGCTAACGCGCAGATTTTTTTTAATTACAATATTGCACAGGATCAGTGGGGCAGAATACTTTTAAGCGGCGGCGTGCAGGGCAGCAATTTCAATTACCAGTTTTCTGTAACAAGATTTTTGAAAAATGGTGTAGTTGATTCTTCATTTGCAAATAAAGGCCTGTTTGTGAAAGATGTTGCTTCGGCAGGTTTCAATGATAATTATAACGAAGGGATTTCAGGTTATTGCAACGGGTCAGCTTGTTCTATAATTACTTCAGGCATTAAATTAAATGATGGCAATGAGCAATCAAAGGCTGTAATTATTGCTTTAAAAAATGATGGAAGCATTGACAGTTTAAACAATAACAGCAGCTATATTGATACTTCTTTTTTTCATGATAAATATGAAGCATTGTATTCTGTTTTGATTGATACAGTTTTTCAAAACAATGAAATAATATTTGTTGCAGGCAAAGCAAGTAATGAGCTGAATTCAGATTTTGAACTAATAAAACTGGTAAAGCAGTTTAAGAATAATTCAGGCGTTTCTTCGTTTGTTTCAAATGTCAATTATAACATGAATGTAACACCAAACCCGGCGCACCGCAACATACATATAATGTACAATATGCCGCAACCCGGCAACATAGCAATAAGACTTTCAGATTTTAATGGCAGAGTTATACAGTCGCAAACTCATCATAATACTTTCGGGAAACAGTTTACTGATATCCAATTGCCGTCATCAGTAACACCAGGAATTTATTTTATTGCTCTTTCCTCTGAAAACGGAAGCAATGTTTATAAAATTCTCGTGCAATAAAATGTATGTTTTTTCTTTGCTTTTATGAAAAGCGCTTTAATACGGTTAAACAGTGCAGTTTTAATATGGGGCTTTACAGGCGTATTAGGCCGCACCATAAGTTTGAATGAAGGCTGGCTTGTTTGGTGGCGCATGTTTATAACTTCAGTAAGCTTATGGATTTTATTTTATTTTTTAAAGAGAATCCGCAAAATTTCGCTAAGAGATTTTTTTAAAATTGCTGCAGTAGGTACAGTACTATCCTTGCACTGGCTTGCTTTTTACGGAAGCATTAAATACGCTAATGTTTCAATTGCACTAACCTGTTTAAGCACTACAGGATTATTAAGTGCAGTTATTGAACCCTTATTTTTTAAAAGAAAAATAAACATATATGAAATTATTTTAGGTCTATTTGCTTTTGCCGGCATTGCATTAATTTATACTACTAATTTATCTTTTTCAACAGGCATTTATATTGGTTTAATTTCAGCCGTATTAGCTGTGCTTGTATCTGTAACGAACAAAAAACTTATTGCCGGTTATGCGCCTGAAACAATTACTTTATACCAGTTAACCGGCGGGTTTTTAGGCTTAAGTATTTTGATGCCGTTGTATAATTTTTTATTTCCATCGTTGCAAAAAATACCGCAGCATTATGACTGGCTTTGGCTGATTATCTTAAGTTGGTGCTGCACCATTCTTACCTTCATCTTATATATAAATGCATTAAAAAAAGTTAGTGCATTTACTGCAAACCTTATACTTACATTAGAACCGGTATATGGTATTATTCTCGCCTTTATTATTTACCATGAAAATAAAGCCTTAAGCAGGTATTTCTTTTTTGGTTTTGGTTTGATATTGATCGCTGTGTTTCTTCAAATGTTCAGGCTTATAAAAGAGCAGCGGAAACTGCCAGTAAATCCATTATAGAATTTCATCTGTTATTATTGGTAAACCTTTAATAAAATAATTTTATTTGATTACAACGTTACATGCGTTTAATCAATCTATTTTATTGCTAAAATTGAAACAATGAAAAAAATTTTACTTCTTATTATCGCTGCAATTTCTTTCGTACCAAAAAATATATATGCACAATGTAATTTCACGCCAACTATAGTTCCTGACGGCTTGATTTTTTGCCCTGATCAAACAGATACATTGGCTACGCAGGTTTATGATACTTACCAATGGTATAAAAACGGAAGTAAGATTGCCGGCGCCACACAAAGAACCTTGATAATACACCAGCAGGCTGATCAAGAGAGTTTTTTTAAAGTTGTTGTTACAAAAAATGGCTGCCGTGATACATCTAAGCATGTGCTTGCAGATGGTTATGCTTTTGTACCTCCTGATTTAATTGAAACAGGAGATATTGGCGTATTTGACCCAAAGCTGGATGGGTTGGTAGAATGTCCGCAGGATACATTGGTACTTACTTTAGCTTTAACATACACGGAAAATATTCAATGGTATAATAAATTAAAACCAATACCCGGTGCAAATGAACAAAGCTATTATGTAACAAAAAAGGGAAGCTATACGGTTTGCGGTGCTCCGGCTGTTTGCCCAAATTATATTGTGTGTGAATCATTGCCCTTGAATGCCGTGTTTGAAAATCCTGTGGCAACCATAACAGAAAAAAATGACAGCTTGTTTGCATCACCGGCAAAAAAATATCAATGGTTTTTTGCCGGCAGAAAAATTCCAGGTGCAACAAAACCGTATTATGTTCCGCTTGTAAAAGGAGCTTATAAAGTTGCAACGCAGGATAAATATACATGCAATGCTTTGTCAGATCCATATTACTTTATACCTGGTAATACAACCCTTATTTCTGTTTCACCAAATCCTGTAAACAATATTTTACATGTGCACACAGATGCGAACAAGGCAAAGCAGGTTGTAATTATTGACCTGTACGGCAATGAAAAATTAAAGTGTGTTATTAATCAAACTGATCAGATCATTTCATTGCAAAACATACATGCAGGAACGTATATTGTGCGTGTATTAAATTCAGCAGGTTTGCAAATTGCTTCTGCAACAATAATAAAGCAATAGTAAATTTATAAGCCTGTTGTTAAATAGCTACAGGCTTTATAGTATGAAAAAAGCTGCACTTATTTTTTTTGTATTGATCCATGCAATTAATACAGATGCACAAAATATTACCGGGGAATATTACCTGCAGGGCGTGATGGAAACTGCAAGCGGTTTTCAAATAAATGCTGATTCAGGTTTTCAATTCTTTTTTTCTTATGGAGCCTTAGACAGGTATGGAAAAGGTACATGGTTTATGCAAAATGATTCTGTTATAGTTTTAAACAGTAATAAAAGGCCGCCGCTTGATTTTAAGCTTGATAAGCATACAACAACTAAAGAAGATTTTATTACAATACAGGTTAATGATGAAAACAAAAATATTCTGCGTTATGTGCAGGGTTATGTAAAAACAAAAGCAGGCACTGAAACTTTTGAAATGAATGATGATGGAATAGCACAGGTAAAAGTTCAGCAGGCAGATTCTATTGGCTTAATATTTACGCTTTGCCCTGACAGGTATTCAGTTTTTGCTGTTACTGATAAGAACAATTATTTTTTGTTTGGAATTGAACCGTGGATTGCAGAAGTATTTTTTGAGAATTTCAAGTTAATATATTTCAATAACATGCTTACCGGCAAACATCCTTTACTTGAAGGGAATAAATATACTTATGAGAAGGAGTAACATGCGCCATTGTACAGCAAGTTTAAAACATTATTAAATAGTTATTCAGAAGCCATATTTTTTTATCGGCATTAAACTTGATTAAATTCTTAAAAACTTTATATGTTCCAGGATTATATTACAACTAAGGATGAAGCGATATGCCATTTGTTTTTGCATTGTTGTTTTAAAGATGGCAATTTTTCAAAAGAAGAAATAGATACAGTTTCTTCAAAGTTTGTTGACCTGCAAATGAATCGTGATTTAAATTTTAAAGAAGAGTTATTGCATTATAAATCATACCAACTCTCTATAGAAAATGAGAACGAATATTTGCAATATATTTTTAAGCTGATAAATCCAGTGCAGGATCTTGCCTTGTATTCTTATTGTGTTGAGTTGTGTTTAAGCGATCAGCAATTATCTGCAGAAGAAGAATCTTTATTATCAAAGATTGCAACATTGCTTGAAATTAATGATGAAAAACACACAATTGATAAACTGATCATTCAGCGTAAAGCAGTAGAACTGGAAAAGTTATTTTAAGATGCAGCAACTGCTGCCTGCTGCCTTTTATATAAAGCTTTGGAAACCTTTAGTTTTGGCGCAATACCATAAAGCACAACACCCGCTAATATTAAGCCAAGCGATATTATTTCTGCCTGTGTTGGATTCAATCCTAAAAAATGGTATTGTGTATTTACACGAATGTGTTCTACCAAAAATCTTTCAACACCATTTAGTATTAAATAAATAGCGAACATTCTGCCTGGTATTATTATTTTTTTTCGTATTGACCATAAGAAGAAAAATAATAAAAGGCATGTTACTATCTCATAAATTGGTGTAGGGAAAACCGGTATGGGTAAATGATTACAATAATTATCCCATGTGCAACCAAACAAAGGAATGCCTTCATTATTTACATTATGCGGATAAGTATAAGCAAAAAGCCAGTTGGGCAAATCCAAAAAAGGCTTTACAGCAGCATGTTGTACTTTATCAAGCGAACCAAACTGCGGAATATAATAGGAGGCATTTTCCGTAAGCGTTCTGTAATAAACATTGCCTGAATTAGCAAGCTGTACTGTTCCATCCGCATTGCTTACAAAAGCGCTGTTAACTATCCCCCAATCTCCGTCACCAGCAACCTGGCAGCCCATTCTTCCCCAACCGTAAGCAAACATTAAACCCGGTGCGCAAGCATCAGCAACATTTATAAAGCTTATTTTATTTTTTCTGAAATAATATAAAAGAACAAGGGAGGCCACAATTAAACCACCATAAAACGTTAAACCGCTTGGTGAAAATAAGTTGCCGATAGGATCTTGTATAAACCGGTTCCAGTTTTCAAGGTTGTCAAAAATTTTGGCACCGGCAAACCCTGCAACAGCAGCAATTATCGTCATATCGCCCACACGGTCGCTTGGCCATATTCTTATAGTTCTTTTTTCAGGATTGGCGAGTTTTGATTTATTTTTTTCCCACCATTTAAGGCCGGCAAAAAATAATCCAAGCAAAATCCCGGCTGGAAAACTTCCTGCAGAAGAAAAAATAAATTCCTGCGGATCATTCATCGCTCCTTTAATAATAAAGATGCCAAGCAATTTATATCCGAGGAGAAAACCAAGAAAGAAATTAATAAGTAATTCACCAATGCCGGCGGGTTTGCCTACAACAATTTGTATTTCTTTATACGTAAAATAGCCTGCAGCTTGTTTGCGCTTTAATTCTTTAACCAACAACCATGCGCATACCAAGAAAGAAATAGCAACACAAAAGCCAAAAGTGTTAACAATTTTCAAAGCAAGTAAATTCCATCCAAACGCATCTTTAAGCAAATAATATAAATTGGGATACATGCTTACATTTTAAAAACGTGCAATGATACTAAAACTATAAACCTGTTGTATAAATGATTTGTTGTAAAAACGAAACGCATTAAGGCCAATGTGTCACCGGTTTGTATAAAAAAAACAATTATTGTCATAATACACTACCTGATTGCTGCACCTTTTTCAGAAAATATGCGATGGTACTTGGTTTGTATTGATAGTGCCAAACAATTAAAAAATAAAAATTAAATACTATGACAACTTTAGTTAAACGCAACTACAGAACTTTCGACAACCTGTTTGATGAATTGTTCAGCAATTTACCTGAAACAGTAAGCAAAGAATTTGGATTGAATAATCCGCCGGTAAACATTCATGAAAACAATGAAGGTTTTCATCTTGAACTTGTTGCTCCCGGTTTAAAGAAAGAAGATTTTAAAGTAAATCTTGATAAAGGTTTGCTTACAATAAGCTATGAAAAGAAAAATGAAAGCGAAAACAATGATTACAAAACCCATCGCCGTGAATTTAATTTTACAAGCTTTAAACGCAGCTTTCGCGTAGATGATGTAATTAATACCGAAGCAGTAGAAGCAAAATATGAAGATGGTGTTTTAAAACTTTATCTTCCTAAAAAAGAAGAAGTAAAAGCTTTACCTAAAGAAATTAATATTCAGTAATTTTTTTTCGTAGCAGTTGGTTTTGGTTAGAACCCCGTGTGTTTACGCGGGGTTTTTTATTTTGAGCCGGGAGGTTTCAAACCGCCCGACTCATTATAATTTTTGCCACTTATATAAAAGCTTTTATTTATTTAATTGCGTTGTAATTATCTTCATCGCTAATAAACTTTTTGCACATGAACCGTTTATTGGTTTGTTTATCAGCAATTGCTTTTTGCACCACTTTATCTGCGCAGGATTTATTTATGCCAAGAGATATTCAGCAGGCATATAAAAAAGGCACAAGGAGTATGGATGGAAAACCCGGGAAAAATTACTGGCAAAATACTGCACGGTATAATATTATTATTACAGCAACGCCACCAGATAGAAATATTAAAGGCACTGAAACCATAACATATTTTAATAACAGTACTGATACAATCCATTATCCTTCAATAAAACTTTTTCTCAACATTCATAAGCCTGGTGCGCCAAGAGATTTTCCTGCACAAAGTGATTATTTAACAAGCGGCGTTCATGTTGATGTAATTAAAGCTGATGGACAAAACATTGATACATCAGACACAAATAATGCGTTTACCAATTACAGGCTTGCACTGCCAAAACCTTTGCTGCCGCACGATTCTGTGCAGTTAAGTTTTGACTGGCATTATGATGTTTCTGTTCAAAGTGGCCGCGAAGGAATGATTGATTCCACTACATATTTTCTTGCATATTTTTATCCGCGTGTTGCTGTGTTTGATGATTATAATAATTGGGACAGGATGCAGTTTGTTGACAGCCATGAATTCTACAGCGATTTTAATGATTATGTAGTTACGATAAACGTTCCCAAAAATTATATTGTAGTTGGAACAGGAACTTTACAACAACCGGAAAAGTTATTGCAATCGGGTATTCTCAATCGTTATAAACAATCATTTATTTCTGATGCAACTATAAATATTGTTACCCCAAAAGATTGGGCTGCAAAAAACGTAACTGCTCAGAATGATGTAAACAGTTGGCAATTTATAGCTAACAATATTCCTGATATGGCTTTTGGTATAAGCGATCATTTTAACTGGGATGGATGCAGTGTTGTTGTTGATGACAAAACCAACAGGAGAGCAGGTGCTTTTGCCTGTTATAATGATACAGCGGCAGACTATCATCATGTGGCACAATATGCAAGACACTCATTGGATTGGCTTTCACATAACTGGCCGGGTGTGCCATATCCTTATGAAAAAACAACCGTATTCCAGGGTTATGCAGGCATGGAATATCCCATGATGGCGAATGATGAAACATACGAAGACACTTTGTTTTCGCGCTTTGTTGCAGAACACGAAATTGCACATACCTACATGCCCTTTTATATGGGTATTAATGAAACGCGTTATGGTTTTATGGATGAAGGCTGGGCCACAACTTATGAATATTTAATTGGCACTGCAGATGTGGGCGAAGAAAAAGCAACAGGACTTTATAAACAATTCAGGATACAGGAAATGACTTATGATCTTTCATCAGAAGAGCAAATACCCATCGTTACACCAGGCGATGCTTTAACAGGCCAGGGTTTTGGTAATAATGAATATGGAAAAGCTTCGATTGGTTATTTGGCAATGAAAGATTTGCTGGGAGATGAACTGTTTAAAAAATGTTTACAGGCTTATATGGAAAGATGGCATGGCAAACATCCCATACCGTGGGATTTCTTCTATACATTTAATGATGTTTCCGGTAAAAATTTAAACTGGTTCTGGAACAACTGGTTCTTCAGCCATAACTATATTGATATGGCTTTAACTGATGTAAAAACAAAAGTTGATACTTATATACTTTCAATAAAAAATATTGGAGGAATGGCTGCACCAGTGGATGTTGTTGCGCAATATGAAGATGGAAGTTCAGAAAAATTCCATCAAAACCCAGCCATATGGATGAATGATCAAACACAAACAACAGTAAACATCAATACAAAAAAGAAGGTTAAAAGTTTTACGCTTGATGGGGGTATTTATATGGATGCAGATGTAAGTAATAATACCTGGAATAAATAACATTTATTGGCATGATTTTTTAAAATTTACTTCTTATAAACTTTTAAAATGGAAAGAAGTAATAAGTTATTTAAAGCTGCATGTTCCATAATAATATCATCAATAATATTATCTTCCTGTTCAGCAACTATAAAAGTGCCTAAACATCCCGGGCCTGGCGAACCGCCTACACCACCAAAAGTTGAGATTAATAAGGATTAAGTTATGCTGAAAACGTGCCGGGATTAATAAGGTCTTTAAAATTTTGTTTATTTAAGCCTTATCTGTAAACGATTTATCTTTTTACCAAGTGATAATTATAAGCCAGTTGTCACATACCTTTTTCCATTAGCAATACATTAAACTTGTGCCCGTCAGGATCAGCAAAAGCGAAACTATAATGATTGGTTTTGTCTCTGCCAGCTTCATGAAAAACATTTCCGCCTGCTGCCTTTACCTTATCTGCCCACTCTTTTACTTCTTGCTCAGTTTCAGCAGAAAGTGTAAAAATGATTTCACTATTATTTTTTGAACCGGGTGTTATATATTCATCTATTTGCGAACCCACTTCAAAAAAATGAATAACAAAGTCATCATCTCCAAAAAGAAAACTTTCAAGTTTGGGATCTTTATTTGGCTTGTTGTGAGTAAAGCCCAATTGCGTGTAAAACTCATTGGTTCGCTTTGCATCTTTTACGCTGAAATTAGCCCAGATTTTTTTTGCTTTCATATTGTTGAATTTTCAAAACAATTGCAGTAATCACACCAATATTTGTTATACCAGTTTGAAGTTTGAAGGAGCAATAGTTTGTACAGACTTAATAATTTAATTTCTTAGTGCACTTATATATTGCTCAATCATCGCAGACAACAAAGATGATGTAGTTAAAGAAGCACCATCGTTGTGATTTGCTTTCAAACTTTGTTTAACTGATCTTTGATAACAACTGTAACCTATTATGCTTGGCATTGTCCAATACAAGCAGCCATTGTTTTAATTTTACTTTATGTCAACAAAAATTTATACAAAAACAGGTGATAAAGGCAAGACCTCTTTAATAAGTGGAACAAAAGTTTTTAAAAATGATATACGCATAGAAACGTATGGAACTGTTGATGAACTGAATTCGCATATTGGTCTTGTAAATGATTATACGCCCGATGAGCATCAGCGTACTATTTTAAAACAAATACAGGATAGATTATTTGTGATCGGCTCTTCACTTGCATGCGATCCGCAAAAAGAAACGGGCTTACATATTCCTGATCTGAAAGAAGAAGATATCCAGTTGCTCGAAAAAGAAATTGATTCAATGAATGAGCGTTTGCCTGAGATGAAGCATTTTATTTTACCCGGCGGTCATGCTGCAGTTTCGTCAACACATATTGCTCGCTGTGTTTGCAGGCGTGCGGAACGTTTGTGCGTAAGCATGCAGCAGCATGATTTGTTTATTGAACCGGTTATAATAAAATATTTAAACCGCTTAAGCGATTATCTTTTTGTATTGGCACGTTTTACAGCGCAGGAACTGCATGTGCCTGAAATTACCTGGAAAGGAAGATGAACTCACTTCCAACCCCACACTAGTGGAGAGGAGAAGGGCAAACCTTAACGCTTCTTTAAATTGTAATGTAGTTTAGCAATTTAGATTTGTACAATGAAGTTCAAATGGCCTTTCTCTTTTCTCTTAATTATTTCTTCTTCCGTATTCTCCCAGGATTTAACCGGTATCTGGCGCGGTAGTTTTTATGCCAGTATAGGCCCTTACAAGGATTATTATAAATACGAAATACAGATAAACCAACAGAAAAATTATTCATTGCAGGGTGTAACATATTCTTATCGCACAACTGTATTTTATGGCAAAGCTACGTTTCAGGGAATTTGGTTTCCAAAAACAAAAAGTGCTCTGGTAAAAGAATTAAAATTGATTGAATTAAAAGTGGCTGGCAATACTGATGCCTGTGCAATGACCTGTGATCTTGACTATTCCAATGAAGATGGAAAAGAAACCCTTAGCGGCAGTTTTACCAGTATAAATACCAATACAAAATCTGATTGTGGCGGAGGTACGGTGTACCTTGAAAGAGTAAAGGAATCAGATTTTCATAAAGAAGATTTTTTGCTGAAGAAAAAACCGGTAACAGTTCCTTCAACACAAAATAACAATAAGCCGGCTATTGCACCGCCTGTTGTAAATGATGTTTCCAAAGCAAATGCAAAAAAATTACAGTCAGCTTTGGGTGTGCCTGCAGATGGCACTGTTGGTCCTAAAACTTTGAGTGCGCTCAAAAAGAAGTTGCCTGATTTTAATGATAAAGTAGATGTAAGCGATTCTGATCAGATAAATGATCTCATTAACCAGATAAAAAAAGCAAATGCAATTACAGTTAAAAAAACACCACCTGCAAATTCATCAACACAAAATAAAACACAATCCCCGGCGATAATAAAAAAAGATACTATTGCTAAAACAGTTCCTTCAATTCCGCCAAAACAGGAGCAGGTAAATAACCTTCCTGAGAAAAAAATAATTCCAATTCCTGATGTAATTAAAACAAGAAGTAACCCGCTTATAAAAGCAATTACAACAAACTCAAGCGATATTAAAGTAGAATTGTATGACAACGGAGAAATTGATGGAGATACAATAACAGTATATGATAATAACGAAGTCATCGCCTGGAAAAAAGGCTTAACCGATAAGCCAATTACGCTTAATCTAAAAGCAGATGCAAATACGCCTGTACATGAATTTGTAATGGTAGCTGATAATCTCGGCGCTATTGCGCCAAACACTGCGCTGATGATCATTACAACAGGTGGTAAACGCTACCAGGTATTTATATCGAGCGATAAACAAAAGAATGCAAAAGTTATAGTGAATTATAATCCTTAATAAAATTTGTTTTCCGGATTTTTACAGTTGAATTTGCAAAATGAATTTTGAAAACACGCTTGCTTTTGCGCAACAGCTTGATGACAACGATGCGCTAAAACATTTTAGAAAAAAATTTTTATTCCCGAAGCATAAAGAAAAAGATTGTATTTATTTCACCGGTAATTCTCTCGGTCTGCAGCCAAAAAATACTTCAGAAGAAATACAAAAAGTTTTAGATAACTGGGGCTCGCTTGCAGTGGAAGGGCATTTTAAAGGCAATGAACCCTGGATGCATTATCATGATCACTTAACAAAACCGCTTGCAAAAATTGTTGGTTGTTTGCCGCATGAAAATGTGGTAATGAATTCGCTTACTGTGAATATTCATTTGATGATGGTAAGTTTTTACCACCCTACAAAACAACGCTATAAAATTATTTGTGAAGCAAAAGCTTTTCCTTCTGATCAATATGCATTTGAATCACAGGTAAAGTTTCATGGTTTTAATCCTGAGGATGCAATTATAGAAATAAAACCCCGCGAAGGTGAACACACAGTAAGAACTAAAGATATTGTTTCAGTGATTGAACAACATGCCGATGAAACTGCATTGGTTTTATTTAGCGGAATTAATTATTATACCGGTCAATATTTCGATATAAAAACTATTACGCAAGCTGCGCATGATGCCGGTACTTATGTTGGTTTTGATCTTGCACATGCAGCCGGTAACGTTGAATTAAAACTGCATGAATGGAACGTGGATTTTGCATGCTGGTGCACATATAAATATTTGAATTCAGGACCCGGTGCAGTTTCAGGTGCTTATATTCATGAGCATTTTGCAACAGATAAAAACTTTCCAAGGTTTGCAGGCTGGTGGGGAAATAATAAGCAAACACGTTTTAAAATGGAAAAGGATTTTGATGCAATTGCAACTGCAGAAGGCTGGCAATTAAGTACGCCGCCCGTTTTATTGTTAGCGGCGCACAAGGCTTCGCTTGATATTTTTGAAGAAGCAGGCATTGATAATCTGCATACAAAAAGAAAAACATTAACTGCTTACCTGCATTTTATTTTGAATAACATCAATCAAAAAAATAATAAAAAAATTATTGAAATAATTACGCCTGTAATGGAAGAGGAACGTGGCTGCCAGGTTTCTATGCTGATACAAAAAAACGGCGCAGCAATTTTTAATGCATTAACAGAAGAAGGTGTAATTGCTGACTGGCGGGAACCGAATGTAATTCGTGTAGCACCTGTGCCTTTGTATAATAGTTATGAAGATGTGTGGCAGTTTGGAAATATTATATCCGATATTCTGCAGGCATAATCAGGAAAATTTTCTTCCAATCAATTGCATCACTTTTTCTTTATAATTTATGCCGATAGGAATTGTTTCTTTTGAAGTTTCGATAATATTTCCATAAATACTTTTTATACGGTTAACAGAAACAATATATGATTTATGTACGCGGATAAATTTATCTGCCGGTAACAATTTTTCCATCTCACTCATTGTTTGAAGTGTTACAAGTTTTGAATCTGCAGTACATATTTTCAGATAATCTTTCATGCCTTCTATATAAATGATATCAGTAAAATTTATTTTAAAATATTTGCCGCTGCTTTTTATGTAAATATGATCGGTTAATATATTTTCACTTTCATGCTTTATTATTTTTGCTTCAGCAACCTTATTAATTGCCTTTAAAAATCTTTCGAATGAAATTGGTTTAAGCAGGTAATCTATAATATTGAATTCATAACTTTCAATTGCATATTCTGCATATGCTGTTGTAAGAATTACAAGCGGTGGATTTTTAAGAGTTCTTAAAAAATTTA
>Ga0206932_1003_pt1 | contig 70094 bp, 55 predicted proteins | sample Alteio_BWOrgHeat_18_FD_153244 | JGI IMG/M metagenome (GOLD analysis project Ga0206932, IMG submission 153244) | Enriched cells from forest soil in Barre Woods Harvard Forest LTER site, Petersham, Massachusetts, United States -... | ecosystem: Environmental > Terrestrial > Soil > Temperate forest >...
TGTAACTTAACTGTAACAGATTCAGCTATTGCACTTCCATTTACTGCTAGTTTGTACCCTTGAGGGTCGGTTGTGCCAATAGCTACATTGCCACCGTTTAAATAACTATTTCCATTTGTAGATAAAACATTTTTAATAGTTCCATTATTGTACAGATAAAGTGTTCCTGAATTATCAGCTTCTTCCGCTAAATATCCCAACGCATTCCCCAAACTGTTTCTTGTTAATATATTGCCCTTAACCTCTAGTTTTTGCCCTGAACTTGTTGTTCCAATACCTACATTGCCTGAAGCATCAACACGCATACGTTCAACTGAAGCTGTATTTAATTTAATAATATTAGGAGTTCCTGCTCCTCCTCCATAGACATATAATCCAGTAGTATATCCACTGGTTGATCCGGCATAGAGTTGTGTATAACTTGCATCTGCTCCAGTGCCGAATGTTGTATTATAAGGATATGATAATCCCTGATAGTTGGTTGCAGATATTGTTCCTCCTGAAACCGTGAGATTACCTGAATAATTTCCAGTACCGTTCACATCAAGTTTATAACTTGGGCTTGTTGTACCTATACCCACATTACCATTACCAAGCGCCTCAAGTATTGAATTAGATGCAGCATTCATTAAACGTAGTGCAATATTACCACTTGAATTTGGCACATTACCAACTATTAATCCATGTCCGCTATTCTGAGTATTGATTTCTAGTGCAGATACTGGGCTTGTAGTTCCAATACCTACATTACCGGTTCCCGGAAATGTATTTTGTGAGTAAGAGAAGTGAGCTATTGCTGCTATAGCCAGCGTTAAGAGTGTTTTTTTCATAGAATAAGGTTTAAAGTTTATACCCTAAAGCTATGTATTTCCAAATCAAATTACAATACCTAAATAGCGAACCGTCCTACGCGAATAGAGCAAAACGTGTAAGCAGAGAGAGTACATAGTACGACTGCTTACAATGCTTCTCACAAGATACTGGCGTTGCTTTTGACTATAGGGTTGTGTGTATGGGAATATCAAAAGCCATGACAGTATCGCAGCGTTTTGCGAGGCGTAGGTGAGCCTAACATGATGAGCGCCTGACCTTTTAAAGGTTGAACGTTGCAAGCTTTACCTGGTCGAGTAGACCAAATAAGAGCGCAGCATTAGTGAAACTTATAAAAGGGAAGCGAGAGCGAATGTTCTGAATGAGTATGCTACTAACAACAAGCATGACAAGCTGCTGTGAGGTGGAATAGGCCAGGCTATCATTTTATAATGTTGGGTTGTGTATTGCCTATAAAATGTAGGTCCTGGCTGTGTGAAGTGGGTAAAGCAATGAGGTTTAGTGTGCTGATAAGCTTACTAAACTGAATGACGCTTGGCGTGATTGTATGTGTAGCTTAGGAGTGAAGAACGCCTTATTTCCTGTGCGTGGGCCTCGCGCGGGGGACTGTGGGCATAAGCAAAAGCTACCCATTCCACTTGTATGCACCGAAGAGGGATGGGTAGCGTGGGCTTATGGTAGAAAAGCAGTGATTCAAAAGCGTTTAGCAACTCCTGTCACCGTGTTAGTGTAACCACCATTCTTATTCTTGGTAGTTGCTGTGATTGTTAAGGAAGTTAAAACACCTACTGTATAGTGCAGGTCTATCACTATATTATCTTCTTCACTTGTAGAGTTAACATAATACTGATATTCATTCTCTTGAACCTTTCTCATGTAGAGTGGTTCGCGGCCTTCCTCATTGAACGATACTGCATTGTCATAGAATTTTAGGGTAATGGTTCTGCCGAGGTGGCGTTTAGCCATTTCCTGATACTTTGCAGGGTCAGTGGTTTCAATGGATGTAATTTTTAAGGTCTGTGCATTACCCTTGTTGCTTATCGAGAGCATGCTACCGCTTATCAGGATCAGAGTAAGAAACTTTTTCATGGCGTGAGGTTAGTTATTGATGTAAGTATAGTTAGCCTGTGCCAACGTGCTGGTACTAGTAAATTGTTTACTACCTGTCGCTACGGTTTTACCATTTAATTTGATTGTTACTGTACCTGTGTTGTTAGCGTACGGTGGATTCTGACCTGCTGTGAAGAAAATGTTGGCTGTTGTAGTCCCCGATGGTATGGTAATACTTTTGCTCCAACTACTCGCTGTTATACTTTCTGCGGTGCCAGAGCTAACACCATCATAGTAATTCATTACATACATACCTGAACTATCAGCACTAAATGAATACTGAATTACATTGGCGGTAGTAACAGGGGGTGTTGGAGTGCTTTTCTTAGTGCAGGAAAGCAGCGAGCCTGTAATAAGGCAAAGGGATAGAAGTTTTTTCATTTGTTTGTGAGTGATCTAGTACCGAGTAGTCCTTCATCGGTGGTTTATTAAATTACAGTGGACTAACTGTAATGCTAAATTAATAAATTACTTAGTTATTACTAAGTAAAGAGTAAGGTTTGTTTTTCGTCTTTAGTAGTCGATGGCAGCTAACCTTAAAACAGATATTGAAGCCTATGTAATTAATAAGGTAAGAGAAAGGAGAGAGCAAGAAAATCTTTCCCAATCCGAACTTGCTGTTAGGTTAAATGTGTCGAATGGATTTATAGGACAAGCTGAAAGTTCTAATTCACCAACTAAGTATAACCTTAATCATTTGAATCAGTTGGCCATTATATTTGACTGTTCGATAAAAGACTTCATGCCGGAAAAGCCTATGAAATAGGAGCCGAGACTCCTATTCCATTCGCTACCTATGCCACTATCTTCATTTGCTTTCTTCTGCTTGCTGTGACCTTATGCTTTATAAGATAAAATTGATGGTACTTATTCTGTTCTTCAATGTAACTATAGAGTTCATCAGGATTATGAATGAACCATTGCAGGTGTATGCTATCTTCAATATTCAAGTTAGTGTTTTCTTTCATTGTTAACCTATAAATGGAACGAGTGAAAGCAAGGGTAATGTAGGCGTAGTCTTGACTTGGCTCAAAACCAAAGCGGATGCCATAGGTATTATCAATGTAGCTTTCTAAGCGTAGGTAAATTAGCGGGTTCACAAACTCATGTATTATATAAGCAAGCTTAGTGGGTTCATCCTCTCTAACTAAAGTATAGCGAAGTTCTTCGCGTGAAATGGTAGAGAGTAGCTGTGTGGCTACTTTAAGCATAGCAAAGTAGGCAGATTTAACAGCTTCGTTCCTGGAACTTATCTGTTGATGGGTTTTGTTCATGTGTGAAGTGGGTTAATGAAATTGTGATTAAATAGTAAAGGCCTGGCTGATTAAGCCAAGCCTTTAGCTGGTGTGAGTAGTAAGCTGTTAAAGTGTAATGTACTTTCTATCCTGTACCTTAAGCACGTTCTTATAGAAGTTGATAAAGTCAGGCTTCAACTGTACCTCGGTAGCCCGTAAATCGAATGGATGGAAACGGAGTAATGCTCTAACTTCTGCTTCAAATAGACAGTTGTTAAAGGCGTAGGATATACGATAGTCATAACAGTATGAGCATTCGAGATACCAGTAAAAGCTGTAACTTATAAAAGCATGAAGTGCGAGTGCATCCTCGCTATCATCGTAACGATAGTCCCTCTCGAAGATGGGGAAAGGTTGTCCGGCCAGCAGCTGCTTTACTTTAGTTAAAAGGTTGTGATACTTACCCTCAACGGTTCTATTAAGTGCCTTTTGTGGTTCATGAAGTGAGCGGGTTTGAGCGTACCCCCAACGCTTCTTCATACGTAGGTGCTTGGGGATAGGTAGGATTGTGGACTTGCTATTGGCCAGGTCACAGTAAAGCTGATAGTCTTTACTTGTTGGTGAGTGTGTTTCATTCATAGTTTACATTGTTTTGGTTAATGATTTAGTTGATTTAGCAGAGTTGTATATCAATCACCGACTTGTTGTCAGCTTTACTCTTTAAAAGTTGGAATGTGCAAATGGAGAGTGAGGCACGGGTTATAGAGAGAGGATGATTGGAATATTAGGAGAGAGGTTTAACTTTTAAAAGAGAGAGGAAAGACTGACTGCAAGCAGGTGATATATAGCTGTTCTACCACGATCATTAAGGGGCGGTAAAGTCTTGGCTGGTGGGGAGGGGGCGTATCGCTCAATAAATCCTGTATATCAAAATAATAGTTGAAGTGTACAGGTGCGGGGGGTATGTTTAACGCTTAGGGGTTATTGATCTGTTAGTACGTATCATGCCCTCCTTACCTTTTAAAAGGTAAAGCTGTTACCTAAACTAACTAACCTATAAAGCATGAAGTGGCTAAAGACCTGCAACTTGTACCTTTATAGGGTAAAACCTTGTACGTTGCACGTACTTAACGTATAAATGGTGCAGATTACACGTTTAAGAGAGTAACCTACTGTTAGGTGCAGGCTATAAACAAAGAAAGCTGCCAATAGCAGCTTTCATCAGATATATATGGGTGTATCGTTATTGACTGTTTCCTCTCCAATTGAAATTCTTGTAACTTCCCCTATAGGAACTTTTCATAGATTTTAGAGGAAGTGGAAATAGTTACTTAAGCAGCTACTCTCAAACTAAACCTTGCCCGCAGTATGATAAATCCATTTTCGAGTTTGGATTTGCCTGTATCTTCTTTGCATTTCTGAATATCAAACCAGCCTTTGGTTGAAAGGTCTGTAGCGTTGGCAACTATTAACTCACCTGTCTTGGGGTTTCTTAAATCCACGCTGGTGTATATTCGTTGTAACCTGCTTCTGATATTATCAATGGTCAGCCTGTCACCCTGCTTAAACTCCATAGCTAAGAGTTGTAACAGCTTTCTTTCCTGTTGGTTGTTGGAAGCTAATATTACTTCTGTCGCTACCTTCTTAACGTTGTATGCATGGTTTTCCATTGTAGCTATATCCAAAAGTTTTGATGCTTGATAAGCTAGTGGGTTGTTTGTTTTTATCTGCTGCTCCGGGGTTGTACCTAAACAGAACACCTTATCTTGTTTATAGGCTAAGAGGGCTAAGTAATCTTCTTTTAATTGTTGTGCTTTTGATTTACGCTTCATGGTGGTTGTGGTATCAAGTTGGTAGTTACAGCGGGTTACGTTAACATTAAAATATCCTTTCTCCCATTCTTCTTCAAGCAGGAGCATGTTATTGTACATCTCATGACTGTATGCCTGGTTGATCTGCTGGTCAAGTTTGAGTTTGTTGAGTGTGGCCTTTCTTGTTTTATATTCAAGATCAGCATACTTCTCTATGTCGGGATTGTCCTTTGGCTTACTTCCTGTTTGATTGCTGTACACTAAGTATTCTTCATATTGCTTTAGGCGAAAGGTAGCATCCCTATAGTATTCATCCTTAAAGGCATTAAGTTGTTTAGGTGTTTCATAAGAGTTATGATGATTGGTAAGGTGTATTATTTGAGTAGCTTCATTCCTCAATCTTCCGGCAGCTTGCTTGAGTTTCATGCCAACGGAAACTTTGGTATGTGGGCTGTGTATATCAGTTACTAATACTATGGTAGCATCATCATCCCACAAATCCCATCCCTCGAAATATCTGCTGGTATAGAAGTTGACCTTTTTGAAGTTGCTCTTATCCGGTTGTTCAACGTAGTGTTGCTGCAAGTCACCCAACTTACGCATGTTCTCCCTGTCCTTATCATTAGCGCAGTATATATTGAAGTCGGCTATCCCTGCCCGTCTTGCAGCTAACACTATTTCAGTAACCGAGTTAAGGAAGATGTGCAGCCTGCCTTTTTGGTCTTGGGATGCTTTTATAATATAGTTAAGTGCGCCAGGTACGCTGATGCAATCCACTAAGGTAACCGTCCCTAATTTTCCAGTGAACTTTACTTCGTGGTAATCAAGGGCATAAAAGCGTTCATCACTAAAGAAATAGGGTGTTGCTGATATGATGGATTTACTTCTGAATTTCCAAAAGTAATCGAATGCCCTTAATATGCCTTTACGATAATCTTCCGTGATGTAGGAGTGGCACTCATCCAGTAATATAAACCAATGCTCATACAGTTCATCAAGCATACCTAATTCAGTTGCTGCCTTTATCACTTTCTTTAGTCCTTCAGAGGTGGTCATGATTTTTTGTGCCGGCTCTTTGAGAGCCAACTGTGTTTTTACGTCCTCCATGCTAACTTTAGCATAGACGATAAATAGGTCAGGGTTTGACTTCTCCTTATCTATGAGTATGCCAACCGTAGGCGCTACTATAATAGAGCATCGCTTTTTGTAATTAAGTTCTAACGTTGTCCCGCCTATCCCGCATCTGCCTTTATTGATAAAAGCATTGCTTGGCAAGCAGGTAAATATCTTATCTAGGTACTCTTTTGGGCCTATAGTATAGGCATGGTGGGAGTTAAACATTGGTACATCAATTTATGGTAAATAACTTGGTGTATCTCGGGGGTAGACGCTTATAAGGCACCAGGGGATTATCTGGTCAAAATCGACAGTTTAAAGGAAGTTTGGGTGCAGAAAAAAGGCCGAGTTGCAACTTAGCCTCTTTGTTTATTACCCTGGTGTCGATTGATGTTTACCAATCAAAGATACAAAAAACTGCTGTAACGAACAAATATACTTGAAAATCAATGCGTTACCACAGTCGTTCAACTGGCTCAATATTTTTTGCTCCCACGCTTGGATATGAATACTAAAAACTATATTTGCGGCAGCAACCAGCGGGTTACAACACACCCACAAACTCCGTTAACTCCTGGCTGTAGGTATAGCTATACTGCTTTACCGAATTACACTTTAACCACAAAATAATACCCTCGTCCGGGTTACCGGATGATGCTGTTTGTACTTTTCAATCGCGCGGTTGATAGTTCAAACCAGTCAAATAGGCCTTTGCTTGTTTGATGCTGTGCAGCCTTGCTTAAGAGAGGCTGTGAGGCAACTCGTTCTTTATTTTATGAGTAACTCGTCCTCGTATGCTTTTACAGGTTGATTGGGTGAGGTGAAGTGTATATCAACAAATGTTTAACTTAAAAACTAAATGATCATGGCAAATGATTTTTCAAGACAAGATGGACTTTCTCGCATAATGGCAGGTCGCTATCATGCCCAACACCCTCGTTATAGAGGAAGAACATTACAATTGCTTTCTCTTCTTGGAAGAGGTAAGAATAACTATGACTCTGTATCATCCAAATCTGATACAGTCAACGCTGCTACAGGTGTAGAGCGGGAATACTATAGAACCTTAACAGAAAACTTTAAGATTAATGTTAAGCTTGATGCTGATGCAGTAGCAAAAGCAGTATGTAACGTCAGAGCACGTTATGGATACCCACCATTTATTAAACGTAATGTACAAAAACAGTGCGTAGATGAACTCTATAAAGTGTTCATCGTTAAGGAAAGCAATGAACCCGGTGCTATACCTACCAGTAAGAAGCACAAGGAATACGCCCCTCTGTTTTCCCTGATGGCAGACTGAGCCTTAACCTCCTATGAAAAACGATAAGACCCGCCCCTAACAGGGTGGGCTTTTTACTTTCATACATTTAAAGGGTGATGCTTGCTTAAAGCATCTTTCAACTCCTCCAAATTGCTTTCCCTGTAACGCTCTGTGCTGCTTACATACCTATGCCCGCACATATACTGTACGACCCTTAACTCTTTTTCTTTCAGCCACTCGGTAATTACACTCTGCCGTATCTGCTGTGCATGTTTTACTTTGGGATTGATCAGCTTTAAAGCATAGCCCAGGTGCAGCAAGGTGTTTTTCAGTTCTTCATTATCATTCCTACCTGTAAAGAGCCTGTTAGATTTGCTTTGCAGCCTGGGCCGTATCAGTAGGATGTATTCTTGCAGGTCAAGGATTTGGTGGGGTTGTAATTGTAACAACCGTTTGTTTTGCCTGCCTGTGGCCGGTATATAGATGTTACCCTCTCTTAGCTGTAGATGTTCAGGTTTGATGGTTTCCAGTTCTTCCCTCGTTAATGCCTGGTAAACCAATAACCCTATGATAACCTTGTTACGATGGGTACGCTCATCCCTGATTTGGTAGGCATTGTATAATGCTTCCAGTTCATCCTTACTTAACAGGTTATTGGGGACAGTCCTGATGCTGCCTTTTAAATTGATACCAGCAGCAGGGTTATAGTCAATCTTCCTTTCATGTTGTAAATAGTTAAAGTAATACCGTAAGGATAGCATCATACGGTTGATGAGGTTAACACCTTTACCCTCGCCCTTTAGTTGGTCTGCATAATCCAGTATCTCCGTATAGGTGATTTGCTCCAATGCCAAACTCGTTTCAGCGAGGTACGCTAAAAAGTAGCTGGCATAGCTACGGTGCTGATGTATGGTATCGGCTTTAAACCCTTGTTCTTCAAGGTAGGTGTCAAATGTGTTGCTCATGCTTTAAGTGGGTATATATCTGTGTGCTTTCTAAACTGCTGTGACCGAGGAAACGCTGTATCTGCTCTAACTTCATCCCTGAATGGAGTAAATGAGAGGCGATACTGTGTCGCAGGGTATGTAACCCTGTTGGTTTACTGATATTGGCTTCGTTACGTAAATATTGTATGCGTTCATAGCACATAGCCCCACTCAACCGCTTACCTTTGATACCTAAAAGCAGAGCCTCCTCCTTACGGTTGTTGTCATTTATAAGGTAAGGACGTGCGTAGTGGATATAGTTTTCGAGATCGGCTTTGTTGGAGTTTGATAGTGGTACATACCGTTCCTTGTACCCCTTACCTTTCCTTACAAATACCATATCCTTATCCATTAGCACATCAGTAATGTTCATGCTTACTCCTTCATTCTTTCGTAACCCGCAGCCATAGTACAGTGCAAGTATTGCCTTATCCCTCAAACCAAGTGTATCATCTTTGGTGGCATGGTACAGCTTTTCTATTTCCTTTATGGTTAATATGCTTTTTACATTAGAACCATTACCTTTGATACGCAGCTTCACACTAAAGCTTTCCTGTCCGCTCTCTGTAAGGTAACGAGAAAACTTCTTTATCACCTGTACCTGCTTGCGGATGTAGTTCTTGCTTAATCCTCCTTCAAACTTTAGATTAGGGCGTTCGTACAGGTATGTGAGATAGTTCTTTAGGTGTGCCTCCTGTATCTCATGCGGATGGTTACAGTTATGTTCTTCAAGGTAAGTAAGGAACGCATCGAGCATCCTGGGCATATCCCTCCTGCTTGTAGGTTCAAAGTTGAGTATGCGTAACCATTCACTGAAACCTGCATGCATACGTATGTAGAGGGTGTTTTGCATAGTTTATAAATGTGGGTGCCTTGCACTTTATAGGTTTACTGGTCTACCGTTTGTTTCTTATTGGTTCTCTGCTTCTTATGTGGCTCATTTCTCTTTTGAGCCACCGATGAGCCACGGTCTACATTCTTGATAGTTTCCAGTATGGATTTAACCATACTACGTGTGCTATCCTGTAGCTTTTCCAGTTCATCCCATTGCTGAACCCTATACTCAAACCCTTTATAGCGGTTACCCCTTACTACGCTGATGTAATCCATACGCTCCAACTCATTCAGGTAACGCTTAACACTGCTGATATGCATTCTTACTACCCCACGTATCTCTTTACTGTAAAAGGTGGTATTCCCCTGTGCTCTGAGGTGTTGCTTTAGACGTTCAAAGAATGACCTGCAAGCATCGTTCAACTCATCGCTTTTCTTTAGTAAGGTTGTTTCCAGTAAGGCAAAGGCAGTTTCCACATCCTCAACTGTGCTTTCTATATACTGCCCTTCATCATCTGTCTTTAACGCTCTTTGGTATTGGTGATAGTAGGTAATAGTCTCGGTGAATAGTAGTAATAGCAGCATGGTTCTGCGTGGTTTGAATACTGCATCGGGTAGTTGTAAGTAAGTGGCGTAAGGATTTCTAACCTGTACAGGCTGTAACACCCTTTGTACATTCTTTAACTGCTCCTTTATCCGTTGTTGTTGTGTTTGGTCAATGTGTCCGGCGCTTAGTTGGCGTTGATATTCCATAATCCTATTATCCTGATCTATGCTGTTATCCATATAAAGGAGTATGCAACGGTTAGCATTGTCCTCGTATAGTTCCTCTCTTGTGGTGCAACCACTCACGCATACCGGGCCCTCAACGTTTAGGGTAACTGTTTTGAGGTTGCCCTTGCTGTCTTTTATAGTCACCGTCTTACTAATCCTACGCTTGCTCTGTAGTTCCCTTAAAGGATATAAGACGTTCTCGGCACCGTCCAAATCCTCAATGAGTAGTAGTTTATGCTTCAATTCATCTTTACCGAAGTAGTAAAAGGCATTGGTTGTGAGTGAGGTTATCTCTAACTTATCTTCCTCGGGTATGAGTTCTCCTACCTTTTCCTGTAACCATGTTTTACCTGTACCACTCGCGCCCAGGCACATCAAATGTAAGGGGGTAGTACGCTTCCTTGATGTGTAGATAAGGTAAGCTATTAGTGAGTTTGTTTCTTCCCCTATAATACCGCTTTGAGCGATAGCATCCTGTGTTTGCTTTATAAGGTTAGGGGATTTAAGAAATGTTAGTGCTGCCTTACGTTCTGCATCGGTGAGTTGCTTTACTTCCTTTGGCTTGGGTTTCAGACTTTCCAAATGGGCTGACCTGTATTCCTCTAATGCTGTGGTAAGGTGGTCTATAACCTCGTTTATCTCTGCTGTGGGGATGTCTAAATAGTCTGCCGAACGTTCTACCAATTGACCTGTTTGGATGCTGTTATAGAGGTCTACATTGTGCCTGAACACCTTTTGGGCATTATCCCTGCTTACTATTTTGAGGGTTACCTTTAAACGGTCTAAGCCTGTAAACTTGATACCTCCCAATATAGTGATATGGAGTTTGCCTGTTATATAATGTAACAGTTCGGGATTATCGGTTTGGAGTTTGCTTTTAACCATAGGACGTACATTTATTTACCTTACAGGTGTAAATGTACATAAGTAGTTTTATATATCATAACACATATATGTGTATTTTCTTACATTATAGTTACTATCTTTACCCAACTGCTACATATTAAGGTAGACATACACACTACAATGAGTTTTGGCAATCGCTTATCTACTATAAGAAAGGAACGTAAGGTATCACAAGGTGACCTGGCTATTAAAGCGGGTATTCATCTTAACGTAATTGGCCGATATGAAAGAGGAGAAGCTGTACCATCTATTGAGATAGCTGGCAAGATAGCAGAAGCCCTTAAAGTATCATTGGATTACCTTGTATTAGGTAAGTCCGACCTTAACGTAGATCAATCGTTACTTGAAAAGGTATTGAGTATTCAACAACTGCCCGAAGATGAAAGGGAGCATATACTATATGCTATTGATGGCCTCATTCAACACGCTAAGACCAGGTTGGCTTATAAGAAATAGAAAAGCCCAACCTCTCGGCTGGGCTTGTTATAACAACTATTTTGATATGCTACCCTAATTATTGAATTTTATTTTCTTAGCCCCTTTTTCAAGTTTCAAATCCAATTCTTTTATTTGTCCAAACGATAAGGTTTCTACAAAATTCATAAATCGAATATATAGTTCAGATTCTTGGTGAGAAGACAAACTTTCCCAAGTTTGATATTTGTTAGTTAAATACTTCCTAAAGAGATTCCTTGTTGATGGTTCTTCAAAAAGTATTTGAGGTGCATCAATTTTGAATTTTTCTGACAACCGATCTAAAAATTGTGTTTGAGTACACCAAATCTTTATTATTTTATTAACCTCCGGTAGATTAGAAGTTTTAATTAAATTGTAATCCCTTGCTATTTTACAATCGAATAATCCCTTTTCTTGCTTGTTTTTAAAAGTAAACCTATAGGAATTAGGTTCCATGTATTGGTTATAAGTTTTTGATTTAAAATAAATGGAATTCCTACTCGATAATATTAAGGATGCATATACAGTATTAGAGTCCGTTTTTTTCATATCATAATTTAGAAATGCAGGCAATGCACACTTTTGTGAGAGACTTATGTTAGGATGAAATAGCAAACCAATAATTATAGAAAAGGTTAGTATTAATTGATATTTCATGGCTTTAGTGTTGATTTGGGATTACCATTATAAATATACCTATAAATCGCTGTTGCAACATTGTATCCTATTTGACAGTAGTTTTTATTTATATTGTCTCTATTAGCCTTATTATTTATGGATCCCAATTCGATTAAAACACCGGCATTACCTTTAAAGTTTTGTAATACTGCAAGTGAAGAAAATCTGGTATGTCCTTTTACAGGTACTACAGAGGATGGCGAGTTCATTATTGACTGCAATTCACCAACGATTAACTGCCCGAGTCTAATACTTTCCTTTTCATTTGTTTTACCCTGTTGATATATCGCGTAAACATTATTACTGTTGGTTCCGCCATTTAGATGGAAACTTACAAATACTTCTGAGTTATTGCTATTTGCTAAATTATATCTAAATGTAAATCTATCTTTAACATCGACATTTTCATCTGATCTCGTTCTTGAATTATCTATGCCAAATGCTTTCAACCAAGAGTCTGTCGCTTCTTCTACTTCTAATGCATAATTTGACTCGTAATCAGAACCGTCTACTGCTCCGGGATCTTTGTTTGCTCCATGTCCTGCGTCAGTTGTTGTTTTCTTTTTTCCTCCATCGTCTACAACATCATAGTTTATACCTCCGCGCTCATCAGGCAACTTAAACATTCCATTCTCATCGGTCTTATCTCTACCGTAAATGTCTGTAGATGACATTCCATCCGGGTCAATAAGTCTAATCGGATTGTTCATAACATAGTTATATGTACTCCACCGTCTACTTATCTCCGCCAACGGATCAACACTCGTCCACCTCCCAATCACCGGGTCATAGAACCGCGCCCCATAATCGTACTGGGTTAGTTCAGGTTGAAGCTCCTTTTTATTGTAAAGATAATAATTTGCCGGGCTTGTTGTAGTAGGCTGTATGGTTAAACCAAAAGGATAATAATCATTTACCTGTGTGGCTGTTGAGCCGCCGTGGCTGCTGTCGAAATTTACACGGCTGTTGCCCAAATGATCCGCTAAGGTATATTCATAGTTTGGTGTTCCGCTTACGTTCAACACCCTGCCTTCTTCCGTTTGTATAAAGGTTATCGACCCATTGTCGTATTGTATGCCGTTTACATAATCGGTTGTATTGCTTCCCGATACTTTTCTAAGTTTTTGCCCGGCTGCATCGTACGTATAGGTTAAACTTTTGCCGGGTATGCTTTGGGGTAAATTCAGCATATTATAGGTGATGCTGTTACCCTGCCCGTCTGATGTGGCATTGCCGTTGGCATCATAACCATAGCTGCGGCTGGTATAACCGCTAACTGCTGTTAACTGGTTGCCGCTGTAACTATAGCTCAATGAGCCCATACCGCTGCCGCCCCGGTTCAAGGCGGTTATATTACCCAATTCATCATAGGTAATGCCGCTTTCACTATTGCCCGTACTGGCAGTACCCGCTGTAAGCCTGTTTAAATAATCATAACTGTACGTGTAGCTCTTGCTTAAACTTCCCGGTGTGCCCCAGTACTGGTTAGCAATGTTACCGTTATACTGTGGTGTAGTGCCGTCATTATAGTTTAGCTGCATGGCAAACAAAGGGGCGCTGGCGGTTTTTAACCAGCCGCGCTCGTTATAGGTATAGTTTTCATCCTGTAAAAAACTCGATCCGCTATTGGTACTGTGCAGGTGTTTGGTTTTCGCCTGCCCGATCTCGTTATAATCGGTTTGGCTCAGCAATACATTGGTGCCGGTATTTATCTGCTCCCAGGTTTGGGTTTTTCTGCCCACATGGTCATAAGCATAGGTATTGGCTATAGTTACCGCCAGGCTGCCTGCCACATAATGCTGCCGGGTGGTGGCGGTTACTTCATTGGTAAAATCATACGTATTGCTTACCGCGTCGTAGTTGCCGGTACTCAAACTGCCTGAACCACCCAAATAATGCTGCGCATAGGTTTTTATGTTACGGCCCATGTCGTCATAATAATGTACCGTCCAGAGCATATCTCCTGGGTTGTTCAGCACCGCTGTTTTGGTAGCGGTTAATAAACCCGTTGTCGCCGTGCTTGCCCCCGACGGCGCGCTGTAACCCGAAGGGAAACCCGGGATATAGCTGGTTGAGTAATTATCATAATAATTCAGCGTTAAAGTGGTAGCGCCGCTTGTTGGCCAGGCATTATTGGTATAACCATTGCCGCCGCTGGCTGGCGTTTCCCATAAGTTGGTATTGCTTGTTACCGTGCTTTGCAAACTGGCCCGGTTGCTTGATCCGCTCCAGGTACCGCTTTGTATCACCCTGCCCAGGGGGTCGTATTTGGTAAACGTCCAGGTACTGCCCGCCTGGTTGGCATCCTGTGTGGCCACCACTTTATCCAGGTCGTTATACACCATGCTTTCCCATCCCTTGCCGGGTATCTTCTTTTCTATTACCCGGTGGCGGCCATCATAATGATAACCGTAAATGAAATTGGTAAACACCACATCACTCTCGCTAAAGCTGGTGGGGTAGGTGGTACCTGATGGTATGGGCGGTATTACATAGGCCAGGTTGCCCATATCGTCATAAATATAATTGGTAGCGAGGTAGGTGCTGCTGCCGCTTTGTACCTTTTTGCATACCACGTGCCCTTCGCTGTCTTTATAGCTAATAGTGGCATGGCCGTTCTCGTCGGTCACTACGCTGGCTGTAAGCGTGCCTGTACTGCTGCCATAAGCATAATAGCCGCTGCTGGAGGCCCCGCCCCCTGATACCGTCCAAAGCCGTATATCGCTGGCTCCGTTGGCCTCGTAGGCCATGGTTACCGTATGGGTCTGCCAGTCGGTCCCCGGCGCGCCCTGCGCGGTAGGGCGGCCCTCGTTTGATAACTCAAAATTGGTTATCGCGAAAGGATAAGCGGTAGGCATTATGCCCCCGCCGCCCGCGCTATAAAAAGCGCCCTGCTCGGTAAGGGCTGATGTTTTAAAGCTGCCGTCAATGCCCGGCGAGGCATAGGGCTGGTATTTGGTGGATTCCCTGCCAAATACATCATAGGCCTGCGGCTGCACCAGGTCGTTGGCATTGGGGCTGCCTTTTACTTGAATGGTTTGTACGGGCCTGCCTAATCCGTCTAAATACTGGATATTGCCCATCAAATCGCAGGTGCTGGCCGTGCTATAGTTAGGCCCGGCGGTGAAGGCCGTGCGCGGGGTAAGCGTAAGCACAAAGTTTTGGGCAAAACTGGGGCTTAGGCCCAGCGGCTGGCAGTCGGCCGACACGATATAGGCATGAAAGCTTTGCCCGGAGGTAGGGACGGAGCTAAAACCCGGGTTCAACACAATGCTGCTGTTGCTATAGGCATAATATTCGCCCAGCATATTGGTGCCCGTAAGCGGGCCGGTTACGTGCGTTTGCGCCTGCGCGGTTAGGGTTAACAGCAGGGCAAGCAGGGAAAACAGTAGCTGTTTTAAACCCTTATTTATTTGATGCTTTTTCATCGGTTCAGCCTTTTTTGGTTTTGCGTACGGTGTCCGCTCCATGTCCTGAAACCTTCCCTTGCGCCGCGTGTTGTTGTTTAATTGTTTCGCGTATGGCGGCAGCCTGCTGTATCAGCGCGCCCTGGTGCTGTATATACAGCGCCTTTTGTTCCGGGCCCATTACCAGGGCTATTTGCTGCTGCCGTTCCCCATACAGCTTTTTTATCTGTTCGATCTTTTCCTTCGGCTTCAGGGTATTGTCTGTAATAAGGCTATGCAGCTTATCCGCGTTATAATTCAGCGCCTGCCGTATCTGCACTGCTTTTTCCATACTTACCGAAAGGTCAGCAGCCAGTTTGGCGGCCGAGTAGGTTGTATCGCGCGCCCGCTGCGCTTTTACCGTAGTTACTGCCAGCAGCATCAGCACCGGCAATAGATATATTTTTAGGTTCATTAAGTTTTTCATGGCGTTAATTATTCTAAAATGTAAGTGCTTCCGGATACATAATTTGGATAGTAGGTATAATCCTGGGTATCGTCCAGGTAATCTTCGTAGGAATCATAATAATAATGGTCCACGTGCGTGGTAATGGTGCCAATATCATACGTACTTGATCCCGGCGATATCGTGTAGGTGCCGTAAACCTCGCTTCCGTCACTGCCGTAATCGGTCAGTGCATCGAAGATGTAGTAATAGTCGTCCAGCTCCACCGTAATAGCGCTTGTGAGCACCAATGGCTGTGTGCAGGCGGCATCCGAGTAAAAATGCACTACCATATCCTCGGTTGTGGTCGTAATGGTTCCGCCCGAACCGTCGCCCGTGCTGCCGGTGCTGGTGCTGCCATGCTCAAACCGCACAAATACCTGCCCGGGTGGGTATATTACCGGGCAGCCCGTAAGCTGGTTCTGGTAATTATAACAATAAGATTTTAACAGGTGTTTGTTATGGTCCCAGATGGCCTGCAGGCGGTTTGAATTATCATACGTATAATAGGTTATTTCCCCCTTGGGGTCGGTCATGCTGGTCATGCCGATCATATTCTTGTAAGTATAGGTAGTAATCAACGCACCGCTTAAGCTGCTGCTGGTACGCAGCGGGGCCAGGTAATCATGTACCTGCTGATCAGTCGGGTAAGCGGGTAGAGTGGTGCTTCCGAGCACTGACGTTACTGTACTGTAATTAGCATTCTCTATTTTGGCTATCGGATATTGTCCGCCATAACCCCATAAATAAGAGGTATGGCTGTTATTAACCTGGTATTGTTCCGTCGGGGTTAACCCATTGTAATTAAAAACTTTCTTTTCCACATAACGGCTATCCGCGTAATTACCGCCGATATTAGTCAGGCCGGTCCCTGAAGATGCGGAAAGGTTATGAAAATCAGTAAGCGGGGTAGCCGATTCTATGGAATATATGGAAGAAGGGTAGTCAGGCCATACCCATTGGGTATAGTTGGATGAGACCAGCCGCTTGTTTGTTCCTGATAGGTCATCTTCACGGTAGGTGCGGCTTTCAAGCGGGTTTTCTACAATCGTTGAGCCGGGATTAAGGTCGCGGGGATAGGTGTTTTCTGTAAGGAGGTAATCACCGCGGCTGGTGGTTGTAGTAACCGATGTTGGCTGTATATGGTTAGCGCTGTCGTAATGGTAAATAGTTGTTGTTGCTACCGCTACATTTCCTTCACTGTTAAAAACAGTATCGATCTTATGATAAGGCAGCTCAACCGCCGATTCAACAGGCCAATCTACATAATCATAGATGCCGCTGATCGTAAAATTATCAATACCTGTCGGGCTTGTAAGCATCATCCATTCCATGGGCCGGTCCAACGTATTGTTATCATAATTTACCACCGTATTGCGGAACAGCTTGATCTGGTTCACCTGGGCATTACGGATAGTGGTATAGTCCATAGCAGAAGAACTTACCTTTACATAAGTCCCGGATTGGTATTTATACACATATTTAGCCTTGAGCTTGCTCCCTGTCCAATCCTGTAGCCTAAAATAGCTGCCACCGTTGTAAGGAGATGGGTTGGGGATGGAATAAATGTAAACGGTCTTGCCGTTGTTGTCGGTCGGTGAATTAACATATTCGGTAACCAAACTATAATACATCGGCTGCCGGTAAGCATCCTGCATGCCTTCCACAGGGTCGGCTGTATAGGTCCGCAGGGTAAATGATCCGAAAATCTGAGGGTTGCCCGTAAGGCTGTTCGTACCAACAGCGACATGTATCTGCTGCGTATAAAAATCGCTTACACGCGGCCTGGCAAACAAAGTGCCGAAACCTGTTTCCCCATGTATAACATCGCCATATTTATACGTTTTAGTAATCATATTGGCCCCCGAACCATCATCAGTCACAATTGATTTTATACGCAGCCCGGGCCCGTATAAGGTTGCACTGCCGTCCAGGTAATAATTGGATTCATAGTCAAAAGTGGTATTACCCCCGGTGGGGTAGATAATGGTTTGCAGCATACCGGCCTTTGAGCCATTGGCCGCCCTGCAACCCGGGCAACCTGTATAATCAGGATATGAAGTGCTCGGATCACTTGGCGGAGAAGTATAGGTGCCTCCATTTGAATATCCCCACCAATCTTTACCATTAGAAGGATCGGACAAGGGCGTGATGCCATCGGTTTGGGTACCATAATATTTAAAATTATAGGTTTCGGGATTGGAGCCCACCACGCCCAATACCTGCATAGTTTGTAGCAGCGCAGAACTGTTGTTGGGGCCCCTTCCACCGCCTGCCCCATTATGATAAGTGAAGTTTATTTTTTTTATTTGTGAAATGTTGTTGTCATTCACTACACAGCTGGAGAGCCCAAAGTACCAGTCGTAGTTGAACCCTATGCTGCCTGTAGGAAAGGTTATTCCCGTGAGATAAGACGTCAGGTAATTACTCCCTCCCCCACCAAGTGTGGTATGCGGGCCTTGTAAGGAACTATAATAATCCGCCATCTCCCCTAAAGGAGTAGTGCCGTTATACCAATCAGAATAACCATACGTTGCCTGGTACTGGTAAGTCGTGTTGCCAACCATGCCATGGGTAGGATCGGCGGTTTCCGTATTTATTGTACCATAGCTGAAATATAGGTTACCGGAAGGGGTATCAATCTCCGACAAAAACCAGGATGAATTTACCCAGGCAGTAGTACCACTGTAGGTTGTTGCTTCGCTGATCTTTACCATTTCTGTAGCACCGTAGGAACCACTCTGCCCAAATTTATAGGTAATCCCTTTTGTATCGGTAATTGTAAACCCTCCTGATGGAGTACCCCCGGGCCCTATAGTCCCTGAAATGGTTATATCGCTATTCGTAGTCAACAATTGCGGCGCGGTGCCGCCGCTGTTCATTATAAATTTACCCGACAATCCGTTTACATTAAATGTGAATATATCATGTTCCGGGTCTTCTGGGGAAGAACCGCTAAGAGGGCCAGTACTGTAACCATTGGCACTTCCCAGAGGTATGCTGGTATCGTCCATCAGCAACCGGTCATACGTTCCGCCGAAAGTTGAACTGTATGTGTTATCAAGGTTGAGCCTGGTCGTTTCCAAAGCAGCGCATTGTTCATCCGGGCGGGCGTGGATCTCCCGGGATACATACCCGGTGGCCATCAGGGCCCATCCAATACCCAATGGAGAGTAATTATGTCCCGCCATAACACCCGAGGCATGGTTGTTTATACTGACCGGGAAGCTGTAGCCCCTTAAATTAATGTTGTACAAGGGAATACTGACCTGGGCCATACCGGTGGAGTAATTTACAGGGTAGTCAACAAACCGCTGTAAGGTGGCTACATTGGGGGACGGGAAAATGACATTGCTCCCTACAGGCGTTTGGCCTTTGCCTGTCAGGCCCGGCAGGTTTAATGCCAGGACCAATAGTAATAAGTGTTTATTCATCTTTTCTAAAGAAAATTGTGATAAATAGGTATAAAAAAACAGATGGTTTATTTTTAGTTATTAGGTTTTCAGGCGGAATTCAATTCGGCCCTACTGTATTAAGTTCAGGTTTTTATTTGGTTTTTCATGGTTTGGCGATGTTTAGGTATGATTAAATAAAGTTTAAAAAAAGATTTTATAATAAAAAATATTTTGCTCAGTTTTTTTGTGAATAACTCTTCTTTAGGTTGACTATTTCTTCTTTGAGAAAGTCCAGTTGTTGTTGCTGGTTGGTTATCTGCTTCTGCTGACCAGCTATTTGCTTATTTTGTTGAGTTGCCTCTTTATTTTGCTCTGTTATTTGTTTATTCTGTTCTGTTAGCTGTTTGTTTTGTTCGATCGAATACAGGGTCAGTTCCTCTACCTTTTTCAACAGCTTAATATTCATGTCGCCTAAGTTAAGCCCATCCTTAGCCATCTGTGCCGCTGATAGTATCTCCGGCAAATGATGGTTTTTGTCAACATAAGCCTTCAAATCGTCTAAGTTTGTCAGTTTGTAATCATGTTCAAAGACATAGTCAGGGCCAGGTACGCTTAAATCCACTTTTACTTCATTGGCATGAATAGTACCTAATACGGCAAGTTTAGCATCAGGAATTGTGGTGCCGATGCCTACGTAACCGGAATTAAGAACAGTGAGGGCTGTTGATTGATTAACATCTAAATTAAACCCTATTGTATTTGCTGTGAATTTGGCCATTTGAGTCGTTTTTGCGCTATTGTAGAACGTTATCAAAGAAGCATCATCAGAAGTACGTCCAATAATCCCAAGCGCAGCGCCAGTATAAGGAGCTTTTACTTCAAGTTGATATGTTGGTGCAGTCGTGCCGATGCCTACATAGCCACTTGTATTTATACTAAATCTGTCGACTCCCGCAGTGACATCCCTGATGGCAAAGGTTCCATTTACCGTGGTACCATCGCCCATTGCCCACTTCTTGCCACCGTATGCAGTCCCGTCAAACTGATATGCTATGCCGGTTGAGGAACTAGCAGTCACATTTATCGTATTACTTACATCAAGCTTAAAAGCAGGGCTTGCAGTCCCAATACCGACGTAGCCGTTGCTTGCTAAAACAAAATTGTTTCCAACGGTATTTTCAATACTAAATGCACTGGCTACATTGTTTCCAGCATAAACGTACCATGCTGTCCCGCCAGAAGCATTTGTATTATCAAGGACTAATACCGGGGCATTTGATGGTGTCCCGATAATTCTTTCTACACCTCTGGTGGATGAACCCCCGATGGTGAGTAGACTGCTGGGACTGCTTGTACCAATACCCACATTGCCAAATGAGTTTAATGTAAATCGATAAGCTCCCGCGGTTTGATCATAAATATCTAAATTTCCCACATTTGATACACCACCGTATAATGTATATTGATGTCCGCCAGAACGCATATCTGAAATGCTTATAGCCGGCACGTCTGAACCTGCGGCCACATTAAGCGTACCCCGGGTTGAGGAAGAGCCAAGAGTAAGAAGGGAACTAAAATTTGTTGTACCAATGCCCACGTTGCCGGAAGTAAGTGAATAATTTCCGCTTCCGTCAGGTGTCCATTGTGCATAAGAAAACTGTGCCATTGTAAATACAGCAACGAGGGTTACGAATATTCTTTTCATGATAAGATAGAAATAGGTAGCTATGTAAACGATTGATTAAACGAATATAATGGTATTTAAATTTATGTAACAATACTGTGATAAAATAATTTATTAACATTTATTAGTGAGACCGTTGCTTTGCTAAATTATTGATCTGTTCCTGTAAAGACTGATTGATTTTCTGCTGATCTGCTATTAATTTATTCTGTTTAATTATCTGTTTGTTTTGTTCAATCAGGTATAAGGTAAGCTCTTCCACTTTCTTTGTTAGCTGCTTATCCACCTCGCCCAAATTCAAGCCGCTTTCAGCTACTTCCTTTTCTGAAGGCATATCAGGCAAATGGTGGTATTTGTTGATATAGGTTTTTACTTTGGTTAATGAAGGAAGGATGTAGGCTGATTTGAAAACATAGTCGGGCCAGTTAGCCAATTCAACTTTTACTTGTTTTGAACGGATATTGCCGTTTACGGATAGGGCTTCGCGCGGAGTGGTAGTGCCGATGCCGACGTAGCCAGAGTTGTTGATACTTATACCCCCACTGCCTGAATTGACGTATAGCGACAATATGCTATTTGTCGCATCCCAATATAGGCCATTGTTGGTTCCGTTATTTACTGCTACAAAATAACCGCTGGTATTGGTTGATTTGTAGTTTTCACCACCAAAAGTAATACCCTGTGCAACATTCATATTTCCATTTACATCGAGCTTGTAGGCTGGGCTTGTTGTCCCGATGCCGACCTTCCCTCCTGAGTTAACAGCAAGGGCTATGGTTGCAGCGCTACCACCATGACGATCAATAGTCATTACATCTGTACTCTTATTGTACATGATGTATCTCGCATGATACGGAGTCACAGGATTACCCAGTGTAATATAGGGATGATCAGACGCATTCGTACCTTCAAATCGAGCCAATTCTACATCTCCGCCGCCGCCATCTTTAGAAACATGCAGAAGTGCTCCCGGGCTCGTCGTACCAATGCCGACGTTGCCGTTATACAATAATCTCATTCCTTCTGAATATCCTGAACCTGTAGCAAAAATTATATTTCCTGTAGCTGAACCATTAGTTCCCAATCCTAAATCTGAAGTACTACCTGTATACGCAGTTGTAACATTACTTGCTGAACCTATTCCTGCAAAATAGCTTCCGTTATTTCCAAACTGCAATCCAACTTGTCCATAAGTTGAATTAATTGATAATGGTATATAGGTAGCACTGTTTATTTGTATTACGCCATTATTTACTGTTTCACCAGCGTTCGTTACAGCGCCAGCTGATGTGACATTAAATGGACTGCCTGAGCCAACACTTAACATCTGGCTAGGTGATGTCGTACCAATGCCAACATTGCCGCCACCATCAATACGCATCCGTTCTGAGCTATTAATTTGAAAAGATATCGGATTTGAGGTTACTGAATTAAATGTTAGAAGGCTGCTTGATGCAGAAATTGTTGCTCGGTTATATATACCAGTATAAAAATCAATAGCGGGTATAGTAGCATTTTGCAATGATAATGTTTGGGTTGGACTTGTCGTCCCGATGCCAACATTACCACTTGAAGGGAATGTATTTTGTGCATAAGAAAACTGTGCTATTGCAAACAATGAAATGAGGGTTACAAGGATTTTTTTCATGTGAGGTTATTTTTTGTTTAAGGCTTTAATTACGGTACTTAACTGTTGTGTAAGCTGATTGATTTGTTCTTGCTGTGACCGAAGCTGAGCTTTATCTGATTGATTGACCTTCTGTTGATCGACTATCTGCTTATTCTGTTGAATTATCTGTTTGTTTTGTTCAATTAAATACAGCGTCAGTTCTTCCACTTTCTTAGTCAGCCCTTTTTCAACTTCACCTAAGTTTAATCCTTCATCAGTCACTTGCTTTTCTGAAGGCATATCGGGCAAATGCTGGTATTTGTTAATATAGGTTTTGACTTTGGTTAATGATGGAAGGGCATATGCTGGTTTGAAAACATAATCCGGCCAGTTGGCTAATTCAACTTTTACTTGCTTTGAGCGGATGTTGCCGTTTACCGACAAGGCCTCGCGCGGGGTGGTAGTGCCAATGCCGACGTTTCCGGAATTATCAATCCTCATCGCCTCAACCATTGCGCCGCTTTGTGTTGTTGAAAATGTTAGGTTTGATCCCCATCCACCCACATTCACTCCGAATGATTTGATATTTACCGTAGAAACAGAGGAAGAATACGTCCCATCAATTCCCAACCCGGAAGGCCATGCATTACTTATACTGGCTGTATTGACCCATAAGGAACCACCCGTGCCAAGTCTCCTATTGTTACTAACCCTGACACATTTTGTCCCCAGGTAAGTCCGGTAGTTCCTGCAATATTCAAAGCACTTACTGGACCCATTGTGCCAATGCCGACATTGCCGTTCGCGAGGATGCGCATCTTTTCCGAAAGCGTTCCGCCATTGATGGTCGAAAAATCAAGATAACCTGTTTCGCTACCCGCGCTACCCGTGTTAACGCCGAGCCCAATCCGGGCATAGGTGGGAACGCTGCTTCCGTTGACCGCGTACAGGTCGATGCCCGCGTCGTTTGATGTTCCCGTCGCGTTGCCACCGACCCTCAAGACAGCGCCGGTTCCCGTATGATATAAATCTAATAGGGAGCCGGGAACGGCCGTACCAATGCCGACGTTGCCAGTGTTTGATCTTATTGTAAGGGCATCAGTCCAGGACGTTGTACCTTGTCTTATAGCAAATCTTAAGTCAACAGCCCCATTTCCGGGGTCAACTGAATAAATCTTATGGCCATATCCTGATCCCCACGATGAGCCTACAAATTCTATAGACGATTGGTCATAACCTAATGTAATTCCCGATGTTTCTACAACCTTTGTTTGGTTTCCCAAGCCTAATATTCCTTTTGGTGTCGTTGTGCCAATGCCAACACTACCGGATACAGGCCATGGATTACTGTTTTGCGAATAAGAAAACTGCGTTATTGCAACTATGGCAACGAGGGTTACGAGGATTTTTTTCATGATAAGGTAGAAATAGGTAGCTGGTAAACAATTGATTAATCGAAGATAATGATATTTTAATTTATGTAACAATAATGAGATAAAACTAATTTATTAACATTTGTTATTGTGTGCGTTGCTTTGCAAAATGATTGATATGTTATTTTAAAGACTAGTTCATTTTCTATTGGTTGGTGTATTAAAAATTCATTCGCTCAAGAATCTACCCCTATTAGTAATTGTGTGTTAAGGTATTGCTATTTGATTTTTTAATATTTAATTTAGTTACATCAAACTTAAACCTACTCAAATGAAAAAGACACTTTTAACAATAGCTATTGCTATTACTTTCCATTTCACCTATGCACAATACCTACCATTAACATCTGGAAGTGGAAGCCCATTAACAGGAAATCTATATATAAACAAGATTACTCCGGGCATAATTTTAGACGGAACAGGTTTTGGAAATTCGGGTTCATATTTAAATATGCAAGGCTGGGCTTCCACAAATAACAACTGGCAGATAGGAGTAGCAAATATTGGATATGATGGACTAATGTTTACCCCCTCAACTTCTGGCGGAGGCTCAACTTTTTCTACTCCAGCTATGATAATCAATTCAAATGGCAAAGTTGGTATTGGAACGACAAGTCCTGGCAGTATACTACATCTCTATCAGTCAGCAGGAGAAACTACTTTAAAAATGCAAAACAATTCAACTTATTCGAATCTATTTGCGGGAAATGGGTATGCTGGAGTAGGATCTTTCTCGAACGACCCTTTCATCTTCTATACAAATTCTACCGAGAGAATGAGATTTTCCCCATCGGGTAACCTCGGCATAGGAACGACAGGCCCCAATAGTGTTCTTCAAATCCACAATAATGTCGCCTATGCTGACAATGCTAATAATCAATTAACCTTAAGCAATGGTGGATATCGAAATAGTGAAGAAGGTACATTAAACACCGATAACGCCGGCATGGCCTATTATTTTACAAATTATAATGCAGGCGGTAAGGTGTATGACAGAACATTAGATATAAGAGTACGGGGAGCCGGTGATGGAACCTTTGGCGCCGGGATGATCCGGTTTTTTGCAAATGATTATTCGAGTGGCTCAGCTGAACGCGAAATTATGAGAATTCATGGCAACGGTAATGTTGGTATAGGAACAACAAGTCCGAATAGTGTTCTTCAAATCCACAATAATGTCGCCTATGCTGACAATGCTAATAATCAATTAACCATGAGTAATGGTGGATATAGAAACAGCGAAGAAGGTACATTAAATACGGATAACGCCGGTATGGCTTTTTATTTTACAAATTATAATGCAGGCGGTAAGTGGTATGACAGAACATTAGATATAAGGGTACGGGGAGCCGGTGATGGAACTTTCGGCGCCGGTATGATCCGGTTTTTTGCGAATGATTATACAAGTGGCTCAGCGGAGCGTGAAATTATGAGAATTCATGGCAATGGTAATGTAGGCATTGGTGTAACAAGCCCGGCAGGCCTACTCTCGTTAAAAAATCAAATTCCAAATGGAGGCAATGGTAATGACCCTGTTAACTATACCGCAACAAGTGCAGTTAACGGACAGGCTATAATAAATTCTTATTATGTAGGAAACACTGATGGGGGTGGCCCATATCCCAGATATATGGATATTGCTTCAGTCGGCAGCCCGGATGGAACAAATGGAGGGGGTAATATTCGGTTTCTGACCAATCCGGTTACAGCCAATTCGCCAGCAGTTGAAAGAATGAGAATTAACAGTAACGGTAACATCGGTATAGGCACAATTAACCCTGATACTAAATTAGCAGTCCGAGGCACTATTCACTCTACAGAAGTTAAAGTTGATTTAAGCGTACCTGTACCAGATTATGTATTTAAGCCTGACTATAAACTAACAAATTTAAGTGAACTAAAGGCTTATGTTGATAAAAACCACCATTTACCGGAGATACCTTCAGCAGAAAAAATGGCTAAGGACGGCCTCAATTTGGGTGAGATGAATACCAAACTGCTTAAGAAAGTTGAAGAACTAACGCTGTACCTTATTCAACAAAAGGAAGAAAGCGATAAACGGAATAAAGCCCAACAAGAGCAAATCAACCAACTCAAAGAACAACTGAACGCAATAACAAAAGCCTTAATTAAAAACTAACCTATCATGAAAAAGATACTATTGACACTGGCTGTAGCATTAGTTGGCTATTGCTCTTATGCACAAAATACTTTCCCTTCAAGCGGGAATGTGGGGATTGGGACGACAAGCCCACAGAGTCCATTACATATATTTCAAAGCGCTTCAAATTCAACAGGGTTAATAATACAGGGTAGCACTGTCAACATAGACGGCGCCCAACGTTATATAGCAATGACTTTTGATGGTGACTATGGAAATGCAACTGGCAACTATTCCCAAATAAGAAGCTACAGCAATTTATATTCAACCTGGGGAAGTCAATTAGCGTTTTTTACCACTCAGACAGGAATAGCAAATACACTGCTTGAGAGAATGAGAATTGATTATAATGGTAATGTGGGTATTGGTACAGCAAGCCCATTGTTCAAACTTGATGTTAAAACAGGAATTAACGAACATTTCTTAATAAGAAGTGCCTCTGATTGGGGCGGCAGTAGGACAGGAATGGCAATAGACAGTAGAAACGATGCAGAAAATGCTTCAGTACCACTTCTTTTGCGAGCCTCTAGTTTTGAATTTAATCAAGGCAATGTAGGTATTGGCACTACCAGCCCCGGTTACAAATTAGATGTAAACGGTGATGTGGGCATTGAAACATCCGGTAAATTAAATGTGGGGTCAGACCTTGCGCATTCTTCTTATATAAAACCCATATGGAATGATAACAATAATACAGGCTTACAATTTCACACTTTCGCGGCTAGTACGGATATTACCGCTATGACGTTAAGTCAAACGACAGGTAATGTAGGTATTGGTACAACAAGCCCATCTACGGCTCTTCAACTCGGGGATTTCTCCAATGGTTCATCAAATAATCAATTATTAATTCCAGGTACATATAACTTTGAGCAAGTGAGATTAGGACAAATTGGCAATGGGAATTCAGCTTTAGAGTTTGTTAATCATACCGGTGTTTCGCCCTCTTACGGAATAAAATTTTTGGTTGATATAGATGGTGGTGCACCGGGATTACAGCTACAATATGCTCCTTCCACAACAAGCTATGCTTTGTTGAGCTATACTACGGGTTTATATATGAATTTATCTGGCAACGTTGGCATTGGCACAATTAACCCTGATACTAAATTGGCCGTACAAGGCACCATTCACTCCACAGAAGTTAAGGTTGATTTACATGTACCTGTACCCGATTATGTATTTAAACCTGATTACAAACTAACCAATTTAAGTGAAGTAAAGGCTTATGTAGATAAGAACCACCACTTACCAGAAATACCTTCAGCAAAACAAATAGCTAAGGACGGCCTCAATTTGGGTGAGATGAATACCAAACTGCTAAAGAAAGTTGAAGAACTAACGCTGTACCTAATTGAAAAAGACAAACAATTATCAGCCCAGGAAGTACGGTTGAAAAAAATAGAAAGCAAGCTAAATACTTTAACCGCGGTACATACAAAAAAATAGCAATAAATAATCCATGCTTGAAGTGTATGCCTAAATAATTTTTGCACACTTACAATGTAAATAGCAGTTAATGCATAACAAAGTTTGGTTAAACCGGTTTACTTTAAGCTGTGATGAAAAAGAAAATATCCATTTAGATTTTTTATACCTTTCTTTTATAAAGTATAAAGACAAACTTCTAAATTAGCCCTAAATGAAACTACCATTTTTCATATTAATCCTGATAGCCCTGATCGGCGTAATATCTTCCTGTAAAGATATTATGGAACCAAACATAAACAATCGGGTGGTCACCTTGGAAGCGCCTGGCGATCAATACCAAAGCACCAACTATTCCATTAATTTTTGGTGGAACCCTGTTGATGACGCGTTAACCTATCACTTGCAGGTTGTTACCCCCGACTTTAATAATATTGGCAGTTTAGTACTTGATACAATAGTTAAGGGCACGAAGTTCCCGATAACTCTTAAACCCGGAAATTACCAATGGCACGTATTGGCTGCTAACGGAAGTTCACAAACCCAATTTAGCGCCCCCAAAAGTTTTACCATTGTTCAATCATCGATCAAACAGCAATCTGTTCAATTAATATCGCCTGCAAACAACTTTCTTACTAATCAAAACTCGGTTGTTTTGCAATGGGGTAATCTATATGGCGCAACCAAATACCGGCTGGAGATTGATACCAATAATTTTATTACCGAAAGCGCCGTAATATATAACCAGGCAATCCCGGGCCAGCAATATACTTTTACATTCCCCAAAGAAAAAATATATCAATGGCGGGTTCGCGCCGAAAATGATACCGCCCAGGCACAGTGGTCATCGGTTAACACCCTAACTTATGACCATACCCCCCCGGCACAGGTAAGTTTAACCGCGCCCGCCAACAACCTGCAAGTGAGTTTGCCGGTTTCCTTGCAGTGGGGAACTGTTGCGTCGGCTTATAAATATAAACTTTATGCTTTTAAAAGCGATTCCACTACAACATATAATTCAAGCTTTCCGGTATCAGTAACCACTACCGGTTATAGTTTTAACCTTGGCAATTCAGGTGACCGTATCTATTGGAAAGTGACAGCTATTGACGCAGCCGGTAATGAAGGCCAGCCCAGTATATTACGAAGCTTTGTTTTGAAATAGTTTTTATAATAATGAAGAACAAAAAGCTGACATACCTTTTAGGTTTCCTGGTTTTAGTGGTATGGGGTATAATTATTTCCCGGATTTTTAATTCGGCAGCGGGAAGTAATGAGGAAACTTTTGCCCCTGCTCCGGACACAGCTAACAAAGAACCATATAATGACTATAATATTCCAAAAGATACCACACACTTGTTGTTAAATTACAAAGATCCTTTTGCGCTTAAAAAACAAATAGATACCCCTATGCTTTCCGTTAAAAAAACTATACCCGCTAAAAATATTCAACCATCTCCCAAATTAGCTTTTAATTGGAATTTTATTAAATATTCAGGTTATATTCGTAATCACGGTTCTAAAAATTTAGTCTCCGTTATTAAAATTAATGGCAAACCGGTTATGATGACCGAAGGGGAAACGGCTGAACAGGTTACGCTGGTTAAAAATTTACAGGATTCGATCAAAATTACTTTTAATGGTAAGACCACCTATATAAAAATGCAATCCGGAGTTTTATGAAAAAAATATTAATACCGCTATTATTCATTTCCGGTTCTGTATTCGCACAAAAAATTCCCGATCTCGGATTTGATAAGATAAGAATTGCTGAAGCGGATAAAACCATCCAGGCAGAACTTAAACCGGTTAATTCCAATCCTTCATTAGAGGCTGACCGTTTTTATTATTGGTATAGTGGTAATAGTATTCATTCAACGCAAGGTGGCTTTAGCGGAAGGTTGCTTAACGGCCAGTACGCGGAATATTATTTAAGCAAAAACCTTAAAGAACAGGGTGCTTTTAAAAAAGGGCTTAAGGATGGTATTTGGAGAAGCTGGAACGATAATGGAACGCTCATTCAATATTATACATGGGAAAAAGGCATCAAATCCGGAAAATTCAACCTGTTTGACGACCATGGTGGCTTAAAGCAATCGGGCAGTTATCGTAATAATACCTTAGACGGAAGGATACAAACCTATAATGGAAATGACCAGGCAGCTGTAGTTACTTACAATGCCGGCGTTATCATAGCCAATAAACCATCATTTTGGGAGAAGATAAATATTTTAAAAAAGAAAGATAAAACACCTCAACAGAAACCGGGCAAAACCACCCCAATAAAAAATAAACAATGATTTTATTATAACCAGTTCTCCTGCAAAACAATGCTTAAAGCTTCGGCCTTGTATATTGTAATTATTATTGCCCTGATAATCGGTTTACTTTGTTCATCACTTATCGTAATCGCTTATTTCTACAAGCTGCAATATCAACGGACCATCAGGTCTTATCGTTTGCAAAACAATGTAAGTTCGGGGGTTAATATATTAATTGCCAACCAGAATAACAGTTTTAATCAGGAAAAGACATTTAGTTTATTTGGCAATGATGATTCGGTATCGCTCAAAAAAATAACATGGGGGGTTTATGATGTGGGGATTTCAAAGGCTTATATTCAAAAAGATACATTATATAAAACCTTTTCTATCGCGAATAGCATCGATTCAACAAAATGGGCTGCATTATACCTGATAGATGAGGACAGGCCGGTTTCAGTGAGCGGAAAAACAATGATCAAAGGGGATGCCTATATATCAAAAGCGGGGATAAAAGAGGCTTTTGTAGACGGTAAATCATACCAGGGGGATAAACGGTTAATCATAGGGAAGACACATAACAGCGATAAAAAATTACCGGCGTTAAACGATAATCGCTTAAAACAGATGGAACAATATTTTAATCAGGCAGTTAAAATTGATTTGACTCTATTAAAAACGGATTCGATTCAAAATTCTTTCTTATCAGATACCCGGTTTGCCGGTTTTGGTAAAAACGTTGAAACCCTTAAAAACATAAAACTTAGCGGTAATATTATTTTATTTTCAGATACTACCTTAATTATCGACAACTCTGCCCAATTAAATAATGTTATAGTTTTCGCCCGCTCTATCCTGGTTAAAAGCGGCTTTCGGGGTAATTGCCAGCTTTTTGCAACCGATTCTATAGGCATAGAGCGTGATTGTGTATTTAATTATCCGTCAAGCATTGGTGTTTTACGGTTTCAGCCCTCGAAGTATGCTATTACTGAACGAATTAACATCGGGGAAAATACGCACATCTCAGGATTGATTTTTACATACGATAAAAACTACGATAACAGCAAACAACCTTTAATAGATCTGGGTAAAAATGTTAACATTACCGGCCAGGTTTACTCGCAGGGCATGTTGGGTCTTAAGGATGGGATTGTTGTAAACGGAAGCGTTTTTACAAGCAGGTTTCTTTATCAAAGTACTTTTACCCGTTTTGAAAATTACATTATCAATACCACAATTGATGCAAGCGCGCTGTCCCCCTATTATCTGGGGAGCGATCTAATACCGGTATCAGCTAAAAAGAAAAAAGTATTACAATGGCTGGAGGCAAATTAAAATATTCTGGCCGCCTTAAGGCATCAAGCATATTGGAAGTAATTATTTCCATGATCGTTATATTGCTGGTGTTTGGGATAGCAATGATGATATCAGCCAATGTAATGCGCTCATCTTTATCCGTGAAAAAGATAAATGCAGAAGCCTTGTTGCATGAACTATTAATTAAAGTCGAAGAGAATAAAGAAAACAGCACCCAAACTTTTACATTGGGTGATTTTCGAGTTGAACAGGAAATTAAAACTTATAACAGCGACCCTGCTTTAATCGATATCCATTTAACAGCCTATGATATTAACCAGGAAAAGGTAGCTGAACTGCAAAAAGTAATTATCAATAAAAATGAATAAGGACCGCGTCAAAGCTTTTACGATTATGGAAGTTACCGTAACGATGTTGATAGCTTCGATAGCCATTGCTATCACTTATTCTATTTATAACATAGTAGTAAAATCATACAACGCTTATACGATTAAAAACAATGATATGACTGTATTAATAAGGTTGGATGAATTATTAAAAAACGATTTCGGGCATGCCGATATAGTTTTGAAAGATCAAAACGGTATATTATTTAAGAGTGCTGATAAAATGGTCAGTTATGAAATCGGACCTGATTTTGTTGTAAGGACAAGCGGGATAATTGATACCTTTAAAGTTAAGCTAAAGGAATTTAATACTTCATTTGAAAATATACCTATCACTGAAATAGTTGGCAGTGAAGAACAAAACCGTATAGATGAACTACAATTAAATTTATTGGTTGAAGACAAAATAATTCCTTATTATTACCATAAGCAATATAGTTCTGTAAACCTCATCCAACGAAATACAAATGCCGTCAATTGACCTGAACCGGTATGAAACCCGGAAAGTAAATAAAAAGCCCATCAAAGAAACCAATGAAGGTGGTTTGACCGCATTGCTTAAGCACGACATTAGTTTTGGAAGCAAGGAGTTAAGCGATAAAAAAAAAGAATACCTGTATCTGGAATTAAGTTCCTTATTACAGGCGGGCATCAACTTAAAAAGCAGCTTTGAACTAATAACCGCCGATCAGCAAAAAGAAAAGGACAAAGAACTTTATACAACTATCCAGCAGGCTGTTTTAAACGGGAACGCGTTTTCCCAAGCCCTGCAGCAAACAGGTAGGTTTTCTTTATATGAAGTGTTCAGTTTGCAAATTGGTGAAGAAACCGGCAAGCTCATCGAAGTATTGCACGACCTTGCCAAATTCTATCAGAATAAAATAAAACAACGCCGCAAAATAGTTTCAGCTTTAACTTATCCTTGTGTAGTGATGGGCACTTCGCTTGGCGCGGTATTTTTCATGCTAAAATTTGTGGTGCCCATGTTTGGCGATGTTTTTAAACGCTTTGGGGGCCACTTGCCCTGGATAACCGAAAAGATAATCGGTGTTTCGCAAGCCTTAGAGAACAACTTTTTCAGGTTTATCATCCTGTTAGCTTTAATAATTGCATTTATTATAAGCGTGCGAAAAACAGAGGAGTTTAGAAGGATTTCATCTAAACTATTATTGCGCGTTCCATTAATTGGCAATCTGGTACAAAAAATATACCTGGCCCGGTTTTGCAACTCCATGCGTTTGTTAATCAATGCCCGTTTGCCTCTATTGCGTGCTATTTCACTCATCCGGCAAATGATAGCTTATTACCCTATTGAATCATCCCTGCAAAAAGTTGAGGATGATATCATGAATGGCAAATCGCTTCACCAAAGTATGCAGCAGTTTAGCGTATATCCGTCTAAAATGATCCAATTGATAAGGGTCGGCGAAGAAACCAATCAATTGGATTATTTTTTTGGTAAAATATCCGAACAATATGTTGAGGAAGTTGAATTTAAAACCTCTACCTTAAGTAGCATGATGGAGCCTTTGATCATCATATTTTTAGGCTTAATAGTAGGTGTTATTTTAGTCTCTATGTATCTCCCTTTATTTCAGATGAGCAATAGTTTTCAATAATACATTACCAACAAAAAAAGGTAATATGCTGTTATTTATTGACAGTGCGTTTTGATAATGCCTTTTCTAAAGCTGCTAGTCTGGTTTCTTGTTGATCAAGCTTATTTTGCTGCTCATGGTTTATTTTCTGTTGATCGGTTATTTGTTTGTTTTGTTCGATAAGATATAAGGTTAGCTCCTCTACCTTTTGAAGTAGTTTGGTATTCATCTCCCCTAAATTGATGCCGTCCTTAGCCATTTGCTTTGCTGATGGTATTTCTGGTAAGTGATGATTCTTATCTAAGTAATCTTTTAATTCACTTAAATTTGTTAGTTTATAATCAGGTTTAAATATATAATCAGGCCCGGGTACGCTTAAATCCACTTTTACTTCATTGGCATGAATGGTACCTAATACGGCAAGTTTGGTATCTGGGGTTCTAGTGCCGATGCCTACATAGCCATTGTTTAAAACAGTCACCCTTGTGTTGTATGTACTGCCGTTATAATCGCCGATGGTTAACTTTCCGGTATAACCACTAGGTGCTGTAGGGAAATATATACTATGTTCATAAGGCCCGCCCCCCATGTCTGTACCCAGCCCCATCCAGGCATTTGGATCGGCATTTAATCCATAAACCTGTAGTCTTGGGCTTCCTGAATAACCGCCGCCAATCATTACTGCAGGTTGAGAGGAAGTCTTTTCAACCTGTAAATTATATGATGGGCTTAATGTAGCTATACCAACGCTACCTGTTGAGTTTATTAAATTAGTTTGTGCATAGGAGCAGTAGCTTGCTAGGAACATAGCCAGCGTTAATAGTGTTTTTTTCATGGTGATTAGATTTAAGTTTGTTAACTCTAATTTAGATAAACAAACTTAAATATCAACACCTAACTCACTTATTTACCTGTGCTTTTTGCTGTTCTATTTTTAAGTTTAACAAAGCATTCTCTAACGCTTCGATCTTTTCATCCTGTTGTTTAAATTGTTTCTGTTGATCGGTTAATTGTTTGTTTTGCTCAATCAGATATAAGGTTAGCTCTTCCACCTTCTTCAGCAGCTTAGTATTCATCTCACCCAAATTGAGGCCGTCTTTGGCCATTTGGTTTGCTGATGGTATTTCAGGTAAGTGATGGTTCTTATCTAAGTAATCTTTTAATTCACTTAAATTGGTCAGCTTATAATCAGGTTTAAATACATAGTCAGGGCCGGGTACGCTTAAATCTACTTTTACTTCATTGGCATGAATGGTACCTAATACGGCAAGTTTGGTATCGGGTATTGCAGTACCAATGCCTACATTGCCCGCACTTGTTATTGACAATCTAGGCAAACTGTTTGTATATAATTGAGTAGCTTGTGCTCCGGCTGTTCCAGCTTTCATACTTCCACCAGCTAAGGCTGCGACATCTGTTTCAATTGTACTGTTAACATTTTCTCCAAAAGCATTATTGCCAATACTCGGGCCACCAGGATAAAAATACATACCCGCGCTTACCCCACCATAATAAACCGAAGCCATTTCAAAGCCGGTTTTAATATTCCCGCTTGATGTTTCTGCACGAACCGGAGTACTTCCATAAACATGAAGTGCAGTTGCCGGGCCTGTTGTACCAATGCCTACATTGCCGCCAAACGTTGAGGTACCAGTTGCAACATTCAATGCATAATTATTTGTTGCTCCGGTAGGAGCACCAGCAATATAGACCGCTGATGAGTTTGTTACTGTTCCTGTACCATTTAGTGCCGGAGGAATGAAATATGCACCATCGGCCTGATTCATTGCGCCATTGCGAGTAATCGTTGCATACACTAAAAAATTCTGTACATAATCTCCCGATGCCCCTACCATTGTATTTCTAACAGCAAGACCAGCGGGATTTGCCGTCCCAGCAGAATAAGTTCCTCCAATCATCATTTGGTATTGTGCTGTACCGGCAGTATTAACACCAACTCTTCCTCCACTTGGCTGTAGAATGATTGGCCCTCCAGAAGTTTGAAGATTAAAATTTGAAAATGAATTGTCCCAGTACATTTGAGTCTTTAAAGTTCCCGCGTTCGTAAAGTCAAGTGTGGAATACTGGCCGCTCGCATCAAGTGCCAACTGGTGATCGTTTGCCTTGAATATACGAAGTTTTTCTCCCGCAGGGTCTGTAACACCGATGGCTACATTGCCACCAAGTGAGTTCAATATCAAATTGCGGGCAGCTACCGTTGGGTTGTACGCCTGTATCCAAGAATAATCTCCATCATGAATACCAAATAATAATTTATTATTTGAATTTATTCCTGTTCCGGTAGAAAGTTGCATCAACCCTTGTTGATCAGAGCCATCTCCTGCACTAGATGAACCAACTACTTCAAGTATTGATAATGGTGCTGCCGTGCCGATTCCCACACTACCGCTTGTGGGCCATGGGTTACTGTTTTGTCCATAAGAAAACTGTGCTATTGCAATAACAGCCAGTGTTAAAAGTGTCTTTTTCATGATGATTAGATTTAAGTTTGTTACCTCTAATTTAGATAAACAAACTTAAATATCAACACCCTTATCTGTACTTATTTACTGTGCTTTTTGCTGCATTATTTGTTAATTTTGACAGAGCATTTTCTAACGCTTCGATCTTTTCATCCTGTTGTTTAAACTTTTTCTGCTGATTGGTTAATTGTTTGTTTTGTTCTATCAGATATAAGGTTAGCTCCTCCACTTTTTTGAGCAACTTAGTATTCATCTCACCCAAATTGAGGCCGTCCTTAGCCATTTTTTCTGATGAAGGTATTTCCGGTAAGTGGTGATTCTTATCTACATAAGTCTTTAATTCACTTAAATCTGTTAGTTTATAGTCAGGTTTAAACACATAATCTGGGCCGGGTACGCTTAAATCTACTTTTACTTCATTGGCATGAATAGTACCTAAAACGGCAAGTTTAGTATCAGGTATAGTTGTGCCAATACCAACATTGCCAGCCTTCGTCCACGTTAATACCGAGGTTCCTAAAGAATTTAATGTGGGGCCGTGTCCTAAAGACCAGGTATCAATCGCGCCGGTTGAAATAAAGCCATAGTCGCTGCCACTATTGTTTATAGCAAAGGCATTATTATTTGTTGGCCGGGCTAGTATTTGGCCATTAACATCTAATGCTGATAAGGGGCTTGTAGTGCCAATGCCTACATTGCCAGTGGTGCCTATTGTCATTACATTAGTTGAACCTTCGCTAAAAGCAAAACCCTTGCTTGCTGGATTCAGGAATGATAGATAATTTCCAGCGCCAACGCCAATCTGATCAACACCACTCTGAATATAAGAATTGGAAGTCCAGGAAGTGTTATATAAATTAAAATATGGATAAGCACCATCAGCACGAACATTCCCAATTATGTGCAGCTTTTCTGCTGGGCTTGTTGTACCAATACCGATATTACCACTTGGTAAGACGATGAGTTGTGGTCCCGCTGCTGCTCCTGTATATACTCTAAAATTATCACCACTCTCCAATGTTTGGACAAAACCGCCCGCTCCGTCTGTGCCAAACTCTGCATGGGTTCCTGCCGTTGAATTAGAAACTCTGAGTGCCGCTTGCCCTGTTCTTGAAATCTCAAGACCCCCGCCATTGATAACCGGGCTCGTTGTTCCAATACCCACGTTGCCAGTATTTACTTTTACAGTAATTCCTCCAGAAGCAGATGTTGCCCCTCCTATGGTTAGGTCACCTTCGGTTCCCGCAGTTCTGTCGTAATTATAAATGTAGCCAATCCCACTTGAAATACCCACCTCCAAAGCACGGCCTGATCCTGCGTTGTACCAACCTTTAAATCTGCCCTGGCCATTTTCTACCTGTAAATCACCGCCCCCTATGGCAACTTTTGAAGGTATCGATGCAGTCCCAATCCCCACATTCCCCGAATTGGTATTATAAATATTAGTTGTGCCGGTCCATTGAGCATAAGAAAATTTTACTATTGCAATAACAGCCAGTGTTAAAAGTGTCTTTTTCATGATGATTAGGTTTAAGTTTGTTACCCCTAATTTAGATAAACAAACTTAAATATCAACACGCTTATCTTACTTATTTACCAATGTTTCTTGCTACCTTATTTGTTACTTTTGACAAAACATTTTCTAACGCTTCGATCTTTTCATCCTGTTGTTTAAACTTTTTCTGTTGATCGGTTAATTGCCTGTTTTGTTCGATCAGGTATAAGGTTAGTTCCTCAACTTTTTTAGTTAACAACTTATTCATTTCTCCTAGATTGATACCTTCTTTAGCTACTTCTTGCTCCGATGGCATGTCAGGCAAGTGCTTGTTTTTGTTGATGTAGCTTTTAACCTCTAAAAGAGAAGGGAGTTTGTAGGTCTTCTTTAAAACATAATCGGGCCAATCTGCATATAGCTTAACCGTCACTGAAGTTGCGATAGCGCTGCCATTAACTGCAAATTGGTAGCCATGTGTGCTTGCTGTGTTAATGCCAACACTTCCATCACTCCCTGAAATAACCAATGCATCACCAGTTATGTTACTACCCGAACCGTTATATACCTGAAAATGTAAATTTGCATCCGGTCCACCGTTGTTGATTTGAAATGCATTGCCGGATGCATTAAATATTGCTCCTGTCGCTGATTCTCTATTAAAAGCTAGCGACCCGAAATACCCGCTCCCAATTGGATGAATACTTACACCTGTACCACTGCCTCTAATTGTTAAAGCGGAACCAGGGCTTGTTGTTCCAATACCAACATTACCGCTTGAGTTTATTGTGAAACGTTCAGTCCCACTTATTGTTGATGTATTGGCAGCAGTAAAAAAATGAAGTCCTGTGGCCGCGTATGTTGACGCATTCCCACCCCCAAAGTTAACGGCATTATAGTTATAATCCGCATCTGTATTAACGGCAGTGGTTAACGTTGTATTTGCATATGTAGGAGCAGTTATCACTGCCACTTTTCGAGTATTTGTTGTTCTTGTTGATGCGCTGATATCTGCACCAATATTTAATGCAAGCGATCCCATATAATTTCCATTTGCAATATCAAGAGTTGCCATCGGACTTGTTGTACCTATACCTAGGTTTCCCGATTGAACAAATACCATCCTGGGAGCAAATGAACTGCCATTATATGTCCAAAATTCTAAGGGGGAGCCTACACCTGTATTATTCTCTGAATATATAATGCCTGCTTGTGAAGATTGATTATACCCTAGGGAAATTCCTTTTATACCTGTTGGATCGGTGAACGTAGTAAGGAGTGTCATGTTTCCAGTGACATTGTTGCCATATCTGGCGACATGAAGGGGTACATTTGGACTGGTTGTACCGATGCCTACATTGCCTCCTGATAAAATTCGCATTACTTCAGTTTTTACCCCGCTTGGATTTGTCCAAATACCAATACCTTGACTTGCAGCAGTCGCTCCTGAAAACAGCCCAAGTCCTACACCACCATAAGGAAACAACCCATATGACAAACCCGTTGGGGGAGTCGAACTGTTAATTCCAGAAAGTTGGAGTTGGCCTCCAATATCTAATGCTGAGGTGGGACTTGTTGTCCCAATCCCCACGTTCCCCGAATTGGTATTATAAATGTCAGTTGTGCCGGTCCATTGTGCATAAGAAAACTGTGATATTGCAATAATAGCAAGTGTCAAGAATGTCTTTTTCATGTGAGGTTAGTTTTTGTTTAAAGTTTTGGTTATTATACTTAACGGTTGCTTTAACTTGTTGATTTGTTTTTGTTGGTTTTTGTTCTGTTTGTTCTCTTCTATCAGATATAAGGTTAGTTCTTCAACCTTTTTGAGCAGCATAGTATTCATCTCGCCCAAATTGAGGCCGTTCTTCGCCATTTGTTTTGCCGAGGGTATTTCCGGTAAGTGATGGTTCTTATCTACATAAGCCTTTAATTCGCTTAAATTGGTTAGTTTGTAGTCAGGTTTAAATACATAATCTGGTACAGGTACATGTAAATCAACTTTAACTTCTGTGGAGTGAATGGTGCCTTGTACAGCCAATTTAGCATCGGGGTTAATTGTGCCGATACCAACGTTGCCAATGCCATCAATTGTCATTAAACTGCTTTCCGTTCCCTCCGAACTAATTACACTAAGGTTACCGGTATCGCCTGAAGGCTTAGCATCACTTCGCGCGATTAACGATACTTTAGAGCCATCGAATGTCCAGGCCCTAACATTTACTCCAGTTGAAGATAATGATTTAAGAAACTCTATTCTGACATTTGCACCGTCTCCGGGGTTATTCTGCAACTGGCTAATTCTCATGCGAGGGCTGCCGCTTGCCCTACCGATATCAAATGCTTGAACAGGTGTTGTTCCAATCCCTACATTGCCCGTTCCATCAATACGCATTCTTTCATTATTATTAGTTAAAAACTTCATTGGATGAGCAGAAGTAACATTTAAATATCCTCCGTAATCGCCTATAGTCTGACCCTGAGCGCCGATTAGCATTTGGTTAGCACTGGCTGTCAAACTCACCTCACTGCTACCGGTCCCATAATCATTTTGTACAAGAATATCAGAGTTATTATATTCTCCTGCATTGTTATATACCTTGATAATGTTTCCGCCGCCATTTACTTCTAACTTAGATCCAGGATTCGTTGTTCCAATACCCACATATCCAGCAGTAGTGATTCGCATACGTTCACTAAATCCTGTGCCTGTTGCAAAAACTATATTGCCTGTTGTTCCCGCTGTCCCCATTCCAAAATCGTTACCCGCCGCGGTTGGTGTTTGACTGATTCCAGAGCCAATTGAACCAAAATAAGTGCCATTAAGAGCAAAGTCTGCATTAACCTGACCATACGTTGAGTTTAAACTTAGTACCCTGTAATCGCTTGAAGACAAAGCTAATTTATAACTCCCAGGACTTGTCGTTCCAATACCCACATTACCTCCGTTTGTTATACGCATTCTTTCAATGGCTGTACCACTACCTCCTGTTCCTGTACCTACATACCAATAGGTTCCTTGATACGCTTCATTACCTAAAGCTCCGGCATTAGCAAACTGAACACCATATTCAGTGCTGCCAACTAAATAATGTACAGCATTTTTAACAAATAAGTCATTAGTTAAGGGATAACCGCTTCCAGCTGTTAATGGTAAATATTGTGCGTAAGTGAAATGGAAAGTAATAGCAATAGCTATGGTTAAAAGTGTCTTTTTCATGTGAATAGATTTAAGTTTTATTTCATCTAAATTAAATGTTTAAGAATTAAATAACAACACTTCTTTCTCTCGAAAAGACCTACGTGTATAGAGGCAAACACAGTCGCTCCAGCGTTTTTTTATCCTAATACAATTGATTATATCTTCACCTATTACTTGATACGCCACCACTCCGGCGAAATTTTTATAATTTTCATTTGTTATCGTAATAATAACTGTTAGATTAGTATAATATTTATGCTATGAAAACCTATAACACCTTATTTAAAAAACGCCTTAAAGCCTATACACTTACGGAGATCCTGGTTGTATTGGTTATTATCGGGATTTTAGTGCTATTGGCACTTCCCAACCTGTTGCCTTTAATTACTAAAGCAAAAAGTACTGAGGCCAAAGTACAACTGGAGCATGTTCAAACTTTAGAAAAAAACTATTTTTACGAACATTCTAAATACTCAAAAGACCTTACAGAGATAGGCTTTATACAGGAGAATTTAAGCACGACCGGCAATGGCCGGGCTAATTATCAAATTACCATTACCGATGCTACCAATACCACTTTTACAGCTAAGGCGACAGCCGTTGTTGATTTTAACGGTAACGGCACTTTTAATGTATGGCAAATAGACCAGGACAAAAACTTAAAAGAAGTTACGCCCGATTAAAGTGTTACTGCTCCAAATTTTTACAATAGCTGTTTTGTTAACAGTTTTCGTACAGGATATATCAAGCAGGTCGGTTTATTGGATATTATTTCCGTTGCTGGCAACGTTATTTATTAATTTACGTTTATTAGCACATCAACCAGAAGCAGAAATTTGGCATCCGGCTTTAATTAATTGTGGATTTTTACTGGTGCAGCTTTTATTGGTATCGGCGTATTTTTCGTTAAAAAAAGGTTATTGGGTCAATATTACAACACAATTATTGGGATGGGGGGATATTTTATTGCTAATATGTACCGCGCTTTATTTATCAGTAATTAATTTCCTGTTTTTTTATGTTTTTAGTTTAGTCGTATCATTGTCATTTTGGTTAATTTGGCAACTATTAGTTAACAAAAAAAGCAAAGAAATCCCGCTGGCCGGTTTACAGGCATTCATATTTACTGTATTTTTAGCAAGCGATTGGTGGTATTTACATCATAACTTAACAGATGATAATTGGTTGCTTCACCTGATGATAAAATGAAACTGACCGAAGAAATTACCTTATTAACAGATAATATCCACCTGCTTACCAAAGACCAGGCCTGGCATTACCGGGTCTTGCCTAAAAACAAATCCGCAGGTCAGCTTATACTTTATTGCGAGAGTTCGGCAGATACCGCTGCATTGTCTGCTGAATTAGAAATACTGCTGGGTATCGACATCAAACTGGAACCTATTGCAAACGAACTTATAGCAAAACTGCTCTCCAAATACTATATTAAAGATAACGCGATACAAGGGTCGGCCCAATTACAGGCAAGTCATAATGCCGATGATTTCCTGATGAATTTGATACAGGAAGCCAAGAACCTTAAAAGCAGTGATATCCATATTGAAAGTTATGAAAACAAATGCCGGGTAAGGATACGTATTGACGGGATGATGGTTGAACGCTATTTGCTAAAAAGGGATGAATATCCCGCGTTGATCAATAAAGTAAAGATCATAGCCAACCTGGATATTGCCGAAAAGCGGCTGCCCCAGGATGGCCGTATCAATTTCAAGCATAACGATCAGCAATTTGATATACGGGCATCAATCCTGCCCACCTTACATGGAGAAAAAGTAGTGCTGCGCCTTTTAAATAACGATGCCACCGATATAGATTTGAATAGACTTGGCTTCTCAAAATTTGACCTCGATAATTACCTGCAAGGCGCTAAAAAACCTAATGGTATTTTGCTGATAAGCGGCCCTACCGGTTCGGGTAAAACGACCACCCTTTACGCTACACTCAAATTACTCAATAAAGAGACCAGGAACATATTAACCATCGAAGATCCTGTAGAATACACATTAGAAGGAATAAACCAGGTTCAGTTAAAAGAATCAATAGGCCTGACTTTCGCTGCCGCGTTAAGAACGTTTTTAAGGCAGGACCCCGACGTAATAATGGTTGGTGAGATAAGAGATACAGAAACCGCTAATATGGCCATAAGGGCGGCTTTAACGGGCCACCTGGTGTTGTCAACTATTCACACCAATTCGGCCTGGGGCATAGTTTCGCGCTTGATCGATATGGGTATACCACCGTTCCTGGTTGCCAATACGCTAAATACTACAGCGGCGCAGCGATTGGTCCGCCTGCTGTGCCCGCATTGTAAAAAAGAAAAGGAATTTGATAAGGACTTATATCCCAGGCAATTCAAGCCATACGCGCATGTATCCAGCCACTATACCGCGCAGGGTTGTGAGGAGTGTTATTATACCGGTTATAAGGGTCGAAAGGCTGTATATGAAGTTATACCAATAGATCAGGATTTAGCTTTGGAAATAAAGAATGGAAATATGTATATTCAAAGCCTCTTACAAGAGAGGGGAATTCAAACTTTGGCAGAAAACGCTTTCAATTTATTTAATGAAGGCTTAACCTCCATTGAGGAAATTTATCCGCTTTTGTTTAACTACTAAACCTATATGAACAAAAAAATCACCTGGTTCCTGTTTGCATTTTTATTGCTGTTATGCCCGTTTACTATACTGGCCCAAAAGCAAGACCGCATACAGGTTATCCAACAACGGCTGGATGACCTCGCTGCAACCGTACCCGGGCTTAACCAGGAGGTGCAGCTTCAAATAACAGGCGTTCCGATAAGGGACTATTTAAATGCCTTAGCCAGGGCCAATAAATTAAGTATTAGTATTGACCCGCAGCTAACCCTGGTGATCTCTGAAACATTGAATAATGTACCGGCTTCCAATGTCTTATCATTCCTTGCTAAAAAATACAACCTGGATATAAACACGATAGGATCAATTATTTACATAACCCCATATGCCGCGCCGGTTCAAATCATACCGGTAGTTTCTAAGGATATAAAGGTAAAATACAGCCAGTTGGAAAACACTTTATCATTAGATCTCAATAATGATAGCCTTACTGCCGTTGCCAAAAAAATAAGCGTGGTTTCGGGTAAAAATGTACAAGTCCCCATTGCTATGCAAAGTAAAAAAGTAAGTGGTTTTTTTGCAAGCGCATCCTTTGACGCGGTAATGGAAAAGTTGGCTTTTACCAATGAAATAAAGCTGATAAAAACGAGTGATAATTTTTATTTATTTCAGCCGCTCGACAACAATGAAGAACCCTATATAACCGGGGATAAAAACACCTCGACAAGAAGGGTATATAAACCTGCTGCTGCGGGGAGCGGCGGGTCAACAGGCTTATTTATTAAAACAGTAAACGGGCAAAAATTAATTTCAGCTGATGCCATAAATGTTCCTTTAGCCGATCTGATCAAACAGGCATCGCAGGAGCTTAATAAAAACTACTCTATTTATTCGGATATAAAAGGGAACATTACTATCCATGTTAATGATATTGACTATGATAGTTTTTTAAGCATGCTATTCAAAGGCACCGATTACACCTTTCATTTCGAGAATGGCATTTACCTGATCGGCGAAAGTAAACTTGAGGGTCTGCGCACTTCAAAAGTTATCCAGTTACAGAACCGTTCCATTGACACAATGGTGACGCTGATCCCAGCCGACTGGAAAAAGGGCGTTGAAATTAAGGAATTCAGGGAACAAAATTCCATATTGATCTCCGGCGCTAGTTCACGCATAGCAGAAATAGAATCCTTTATCAAACAATTGGATGTATTAGTACCTGTTGTGCTTATTGAAGTTACTTTGATAGATATACATAAAAGCAGGACGGTGGCCACAGGTCTTTCTGTTGGGGTTGCTGATAGTGTGAAAACAGGCGGTACCATATTGCCAGGGGTGGATTTTACCTTTAGCGCCAGCTCAATTAATAGTTTTTTAGACAAAATAGGCACCAGTACAGTTAACCTGGGACATGTGGTGCCAAATTTTTATGTGAATTTAAAGGCGCTGGAAACTAATAATAATATTGATGTCAGGTCAGTACCAAAATTAACCGCCTTAAACGGGCATGCTGCTACTTTAAGCATAGGCAATACGGTCTATTATAAAACGACCAACCAAAACCTTATACCATCATCAGCAACCACGATCAACTCACTTACAAGTATATACACGGCAAGCGAGGCAAATTTGATGATTTCCATTAAACCACTTGTTTCGGGTGATGACCAGGTAACTTTGGGGATTAAAATAGATATTTCGGATTTCACCTCCATACCTACTGATGGGTCACCTCCGCCAAAAGCAACCAGTAAATTTGAAAGCAGCATCCGGGTTAACAACGAGGATATGATCGTATTGGGTGGGATAGAAAGGACTGAAAAAGATGATAATGCGTCGGGCATCCCCTTACTTTCGAGGATACCTATTTTGAAATGGATATTCAGCAGTAAAACAAAAACCAATTCAAAGGTAGTGACACTGGTATTTATTAAACCAACCATATTGCGTTGATATAGTTAAAGACATGCTGGAACCATATTACAGGATCAACCAGGCGACAGGGGTAAGCATCAATCTTCTTCCAAACGGAGAGACAGTAATTAACGCGTGCAGTGTTATTATTAAAGACAACCGGCTGGATTTTGAAAAAAAGGTTAACGCTTTAAATACTGTTGAGGAACTGAATAAACATTTTCCGGCTAAAACCTGCCTGGCACTGAATCTATTTGGAAAAGGGGTATTGCAAAAGAAAATTGAAAAGTTAGAAGAGGTCAATCAGAACAACTTTTCGCAAATATTGCCAAACGCGAATTTTGATGATTTTTATATCCAGAATTTTATTTCGGGTGATTGGTCTTTTGTTTCAGTTATCCGGAAAACAGACGCAGATAAATGGATCGATCTGCTAAAAAAGCAAGGCTTTTTTCCGCTAATGCTAAGTTTAGGACCCTTTCCCGTACAAAATATTGCTTCACAACTAAATGTATATGATAGCGAACTGGTATTTGATGGTTACACCATTGAGCGTAATGAGCAATTGGAATGGATATCCTGCCGGTATAAAGAAACCGCGCATACAGCCTTCCCCTTAAAAGTTGAATCAGAAGCTATTAATGAAAACCTACTTATAGCCTATTCAGCCGCTTTTCAATTGGTCTTAGCTTCGAAATTAGCTGTTATTCGGGCGGATGCTGCTTCATTGGAAAAAGATTTCCAAAAGCGTATTGCCGATAAAAAATTACAGGTTAATGGTTTTCTTGTTTTGTTGGTATTTTTTATATTACTGTTGATCAATTTCCTGGTTTTGTCATGGATAAGTTCTTCCAATGCGAAATTGGCCGATAAGGTAAGCCAGTCAGCACAAAGCACGAATAATTTACAGGGAATTAATGAGCATGTAAAAAATAAGGAGGCCCTTTTAAAAAATTTAGGGTGGGATGGGGGTATCAACAAAAGCTATTTAATTGACCAGTTGGCCGCGTTATTGCCAGGTGAAATATCATGGAAGGAAATTACGATCAATCCTATTGATATGGCAACAAGTCGTGTACAAAAATCACTGCAATTCATGGACCGTAAAATCCGGATAACAGGCAGTTCAGAAAAGATCATCTCTGTCAACGAGTGGATAGCAAGGGTAAAGACTAAAAAGTGGGTCAGGAATATACAACTGGATAGTTATGTTTACAATAGTGAATTAAATACAGGGCTGTTTACCATAATAATAGATTATTAGTTATGCTTAAACAACTACATCTAAAAAAGGAATACCTGTTAATTACCGGGGCGATAGTTTTATTGCTGTTAAGCTATCAACTTGCCTTTAAACAAACTTTTGAGGCCTGGCAAACTCACAGCCAGTTAAAGGCGCAAGTGGTACAATCAACCGATTTGAGTTACCAACCCGGTTATTTGGAAAGAAAAGATACCAACCTCGGTAAAGTCATTGATCTATACAAAGCAGATACGGTCGCATTTCGTAATAACAGTATAAGCACCATATCAGTCATTGCTGGAAAAGAGAATGTAAAACTAAGCGAAGTACCTACCCAGGACCCTTTTTTTCACACCGATAAATTCATCGTTCAAAAACTTGATTTCGAGGGCGATTTCTTTTCATTGACAAAAACATTGAATAACCTGCGAACAACCAATGGTATCGGCATGATCCGAAGCGCGTCCTATAAACTAACCGGAACCCAAACATATTTAGATAAAGATAGAAAATTGGTACTTGAAGTTTATCTGGAAATTGCAAAGTGATTACGCGTACTAAATGAGTCGATTTACTTAATTAAACTTTTTTCTAAAGCTGCAATTCTTTTATTCTGCTTATCTATTTGGTTTTGTTGTTTAATCAGATATAGCGTCAATTCTTCAACTTTCTTCGTTAAAAGTTTATTCATCTCACCCAGGTTAATGCCGTCTTTAACTACTTCTTGCTCGGAGGGCATATCAGGAAGGTGTTGGTTTTTATCAATATATGTTTTTACTTCTGATAAAGAGGGAAGATGATATTTGGGTTTGAAAACATAATCCATCCATCCTGTTAAATTAACTTTTACTTCTTTGGTATGAATAGTGCCGTTGACTGATAACTTCTCATCGGGGTTGGCGGTGCCGATGCCGATATTGCCATTTGATGATATATGCATTGCAGTTAATGGCGTACCGTCATTATTAACGTAGATTTCGGAAATGCCACTTATTTTTCCACTGGTAACATCTGCTGACCTTGAAAACCCAATTTCTCCTATAAAAGGGCTTCCCGTTACAGAATTACTGGTTTGTACACCAAAGATTCCGCCTCCTGAATTATTGGTAGACGCAGTATGAAGCACAACATCTGTATTGGTGGCTCCGGAGCTCCCAATATCAAATATCGTTCCTACGTTTCCATTAACCGGGTCTGATGGGTTTGTTGTACCAATACCAACATTTCCGCCGCCTTTTATACTCATTACCTCATTGAGGCTGCCATAGTTAAAGGCGAACAGGCCGAGCCTGTCGCCGCCGCCACCGTTGACGCCATTCACCTCTATTTTTGCGCGCTCACTATTGTCAGATACACGAAGGCTTACGTTTGGCCTGTCGGTTGCTGCAGCCCCCAGAATGATGCCCGACCATATATCAACCCCTTGTACCACTTGAAATTTTCCTTGCGGGCTTGTTGTACCAATACCTACATTGCCATTGCCATTTATCCTCATTAGTTCAGTACCGCCTGCATAAAAAACATGGTTATAAGAGCTACCATTTACAATATAATCGAGTTGACTAGATGAAATACCTAGCCCCCAAAAGTTTGTGCCATCATCGTATACTTTCAATTTTGGATTCATACCATGAGTAGAAGAATAAGTGGCTCCCAGAGACATCGTAATAGGTGATGATGTTGATACCGATGCTGTAGCGCCAATTTGTAAATTGTTTGAGGGAGATACCGTTCCAATACCTACATTCCCGTTGCTTAATATTGACAGACGATAATCTGGCGTGCTACCCCCATAAATTATGAAACGATCACCTGCTGTTCCTTCATTTCCGGCAACCCATTTTTCTGCACCTGAATTATTCCATGACATATAAGTATTAGTGCTGGCATGTTGCAGAGAAAGAATTCTTGTTGGGCTTGTTGTACCAATGCCAACATTGCCGGAATTTGTATTAGAAATATCGGTTCCCGTGGTCCATTGAGCGTAAGAAAACTGCGCTATTGCAACTATAGCCAATGTTAAGAATGTTTTTTTCATGATAGATTAGTTTTTGGTTAAGGCTTTTGTTATTTGGTTTAACTGTTCTTTGAGCTGGTTGATTTGTTCCTGTTGTGAACTAAGCAGAGTGTTCTTTTTCTTGTCTTGATTATCCTTCTCAATCAGGTACAAGGTCAACTCCTCAACCTTTTTGAGCAGTTTGGTATTCATGTCACCCAGGTTAAGGCCATCTTTAGCCATCTGCTTTGCTGATGGTATTTCCGGCAAGTGATGGTTTTTGGCTACATAAGCTTTTAATTCACTCAACCCCGTCAACTTATAGTCAGTATCAAAAACATAATCAGGGCCTGGTACACTCAAATCCACTTTTACTTCATTGGCGTGAATGGTACCTAATACGGCCAGTTTAGTGTCCGGGGTTTTGGTGCCTATGCCGACGTTGCCTCTAATATATGTATCGCCAGTATGATCTACGCTGAAGTTTTCCGTCCCTACGATATTGTCATTTCGGATAATGAATCCTCTATCGCCGGTATATGTGATCAAGCCTCCGCTTCCATCAATGCCGCCTGATAGGTTTATTCCCAATCCGTATTTTACAGAAGTACCTCCATCGTACAGACCTACTATCGGATAAGGAAATGAACCCGCATTACCAAATTGCAAAGGAACGGTCGGGCTTGTCATCCCAATCCCTATATTACCTGAATTATTTATCCACATACGCCATGCGGCTGTAGTATTGTCATATAATCCAAATCCTGGATTAGCATTTGAATTTCCATTATAAAGATAAAATTGATTGGCGCTACTAACTGGCTCAAACAGTATTCCGTTCTGAGATGCTCCCCCTGTCAAGTCGATGTGTGCAGATGTAGTATTATTTATAGTTAATGGATATGAAGGGCTAACCGTGCCGATACCGACGTTGCCGGCGGAAGATCCGCCATTCGCGTTTGCACTTACAACAAGGGTGGGATTTGTTCCGTTGCCTATTCCTAATTTACCTGCTCCCATACCCCATCCACCATGGCTTAAATATATAGATGAACCTCCATCAACCGTTAAGATACCTGTTTCTCCGGCACTGTTTAAAGTTAGGGGGTAACTTGGTGATCTCGTACCAATACCGACGTTGCCGACAGAGGATCCGCCATTCGCGTTTGCACTTACAACAAGCGTGGGATTTGTTCCGTTTCCTATTCCTAATTTACCTGCTCCCATACCCCATCCTCCGTGGCTTAAATATACAGATGTACCACCGTCAACCGTTAGGATACCTGTTTCTCCAACACTGTTTAAAGTGAGAGGGTAACTAGGGGATGTCGTTCCAATCCCCACATTACTACCATCAGTTGGGAATATACTTTGCGAATACGAACAATAGCTAATTGCAGCTATCAACATTGTTAAGAATGTCTTTTTCATGGTAATTTAATTTAGGTTTTTGATATACCTAAAATAAATATTTATAAATTGACAATCAATGCCTTAATAAAAAAAACTTACAAATATTTGTTAGCGCGGATTTGCAATTGGAGTGTTCGGAAGGTTAAAAAAACGGTGGGCTGCGTAACGGCCACGGGACGCTTGCGATAGCCTCTTAAAAAGCCCTTGCGGTAGCTGGGTTTTTAACAAGAAAGGCACGAGAACTCAGCGTTTTTACCCTGTCCTGCATTCTCGCGCCAGAATGGGGGTATGTTGGTTGTATCTTTCGACATTTCTTCAATGGTTCACTTGCGTTCATCTCTTTGGATACCCACCTGACCCCGTTCGGGCGGGGCCTTTTCCCTTTACGCTCACTACCACCCGGTTACCCCGGCAGCAGATAAGGGCGGTTTGGCAACAAATCCTGTTATTCGTTGCCGAAGGCCCGCTTCCATCTTATTAACAACTTGCACGGCGCACCTATTTTAGTACACTACCGACTAGTAGTTAAATTTATTCCATTTTGAATCATATTCATTATCATATAAAGTTGCCCAAGCAATACTCTGTAATTCACTTAATGAAGAAGGAAATTTTGTTTTAATATCTTTTACTATTAATACATGCACGTCAATTGGGAACTTACTAAGTTTATCAAAAGCATGCTCATCTACTCTGTTAATTAGATATAAAGTTGAAATTTCACCTTCCAAACCATAATTCTGACCATTTAAAGGTTCACTAACTTCCGTTACCAAAACATTTCTCGTGTCAATAAATATTTTATTGAAAACTAATATCTTTCTTGATTTTTCAAAATCATTATAATCGTATGAAGAAATATACATTTGCATATTTTTAGTGAAAGGGATTAAAAGGATTAATACTTTTTATTGTTACATTTTTAGGGTCAATAACATGTTCTAAAAGCCCTCCTTGATTTTCACCTATTCTCAAAGCACCTCTAGTCAATATGATATCCGATCGTTTAACGGTTCCTTCTATGATAAATTCAGCAGTATTGGTTGAAGGCAATCCAGCAACGTTACGATAATTTGCTAAAGTCCTCGGATCGATGGGGGTCCAGGAGCCTCCTAACGCCTCTGATTTTCCTCCGAATACGCGATACACCACTAACTCCTCTTCTGGTGCCCCAAATGTTCCAACAGTAAGTATGGCAGTCTCAAGAGGATAGACTACTGTTATAGCCCCACTACCGTTTGTTTTTCCTGTGTATGGATTAACTACTCCGGTCTTTAAACCAGGCATTTTGTCATATGCTGCCTCCCTTTGAAGTTGATTTGCGAGGCTTCCTAAGTATTGATTTAACTGATACGCTTGAGATCCATTACCATAATGTTCAGGATATCCCTTAACAGTTAAAGTACCATCTAATTCAATAGATGTTGTTGATGGTTTGGTATAATAATATTGTCCATAATTTAGATTATTGGGGTTAGTGTTTTTTTCCACGCTACCCTTCAACCCAAACCATGACGCCAACCAAGCTCCCAACCAGGTATCGTAACCGCCGGTCGGATCACTCCCCATCACCGGATTATTCCCCATCCCCTCATAAGGAGAAGCAAACTGCCCGGCAGGGTCCGTTGATAACCATCTCCCAATTTTCCCATCATACATCCGCAGCTCAAAGTTGTTATAGCCTGTAATAGGGTCTTTCTCCGAGTAAGCCCCCTGGTAATCATACCTGTAGCCCATACCGCCGCTTTGCGCTATTGAGCCATAAGGGTAATAATCATTATATTGTATAATATTAGCCGTGCCATCGGTATTTTTGGTGTGGTTTATTACCACGCGCACACTGCCCACATTATCCCTTAGCTCATAAACGTAACTGTTGCTGGCAATGGTATAAGTACCTAAACGGTCACTGCCGTAAACCGGCATTTCGGTTAAGGTTGCGCCGGTATAAATGGCCAGAGCGCTTCCGGCTGCATCATATACGTAATAGGTAGTAATCGGCGATGAACCGGTATAATCTGTACGGCTTATGCGGTTGCCGCTTTCATCATAAGTATAACCTACTTTTATAGCGTTTGAGGCATCATATATGCCTGTTATCTTTCCGGTTACATCATATTTTATATTTAACGTATTGCTCCCGCTTACCTGGCTTTTCAGCTGCCCTAACTCATCATACGTATAGCTGGCGTATGCCGAAGGGGTGCCGGTATTACCCACACTAGTTAACTTATTGGTGCCGCTGGCATACTGGTAGCTGCTAAAGTCATCTGTTAATGTACCCGCGCCATTAGTGCGCTGCAGGCCCTTAATATTGCCGTTGGCATCATAGGTTATACCGCTTTCATTAAAGCTTGAGGAAGAGGTAAAAGAGCCGGTACTAAAATTAGGTGTTCCCCGGGCGGCGCCGGTAAGCTGGTATTTACTATCATAGCTATAACCATACGTGGCAGGGTTTAATATTCCCGAACCCGAACTGCTTATAACCGAACCCGGCTTATTGCTTTGCCAGCTAAGGCCGTTTACATTGCCGTTATAATAAGTGGGCTGGCCGGTAGCAATGCTGTTTATGTTGCTGCCGCTGCGGGTATAATCGCCGCTAAAATACTCCAGCTGTATACCAAAGGCGTCTTTGGCAAACTCATTGGCTACGCCGTCCTGGTTCGGGTCCTTACTGGCATCGCCGGTTGGGGTATTCATGCTTTTCAACCAGCCCTGCGCGGTGTAAACATAATCAATACCCTGTAGCTGGTCGCCCAGTTCGGTACGTTTCAGCGGGCCATGCAGGTAATAATAGTATTTGGCCTGCTGCAGCTTGTTTACATCGTCGCGGCTGGTTTGCACGTTTACTAACCTCCCGTCGGCATCATAATCATAGTAATGGATAAAGCGTTCGCCTGCGGTACCTTGCTGGTAATCAACTTTAGTTACGTTCCCCTGGTCGTTATAGGTATAATCAACGCTTTTGGCGCCCAGGCCGGTTAGTTGTTTGAGCATCCAGGTTACGCGTCCATGATCATCATAGCTGTAATAAGTAGCGCTGTTTACGGTGCCTGCTATAGCGCTGCTGGTATAGCTAACAGCGCCTTTTAAAAAGCCGACATCCTGCGTGTAACCGCCAATTGGAAGGCTTGAAGCGGGTACATCATAATAAGTATTTACCTGGGTAACTTTGGCGCCGGTTGGCAGGCCGCCGGTTACATCGGTAGCCTCCAGCACAGTGGTATTAGTGGCCAGCCCGGCAAAGGTTCCGGCAGTTGCCACAGCCAGTTCGCCCGATTCAATGGGGCGGCCAAAGCTATCGTAATTGGTGTACGAGAATTTTTCTGCATTGCCTGAACCTGCATTGGCAGCGTTGGCCTGTGCCGCGTTTTGCGAGAAACGTATTTTACCATCCTGCCGGTATATAAAGTTTGAGGTACCGCCATCAGGTGTGGTAACCGAGGAGAGGCGGCCCTGCAGGTCATAATTATACAGGCTAACAAAGGGCAACTGGCTGGCAGAGCTATAGCCGCCATAGCCGCTTTGTATTAAAGTTTGCACACCATTAGGCGCTATGCTGGCTATGAGCTGCCCCAGCTGGTTATAATAGTTGTAGCTGATATCGGAATATTTATTAGTATAGCTTACGGAAACGGTATTATCATTGTTATCATAATTATAGATCGGGGCGGTAGCCACTGCTTTGTAATAACCGGCGGGCAGGGTGCCGCCGCTGGTAAAGCCTGAGGTAATATCGGCTTCGGTGGTCATATTATACAGGGTGTAATTACCGGTGATACTGACTGCCGATGGGACAGCCAACTGGAAATACTGAATAGACGAGCTCTCCGATTCCTGGTATTTGGCCTCGGCCTGGTCATATATGGTAATATTCGGGTTTGCATAAGCGATTTCATGCAAGGTTTCTGATACGGTAAAAGGATAGGCGGAGGTAATATTATAAGTTACAGGCGAGCCTGAAAAACTAAAGTTATTGCCAATGCCCCTGTAATACGGCGTGGCACAGCCTGTACAGGTAATGTTTACAGTATCGGGCGAAGATATGATAAAACTGGTTATTGGAAACGCGGCATCGTCATTGGCAGTAAAACTGTATAGCGGTGTCCGATTATCAAAGCCGGTGGTATTGGTCACCGATAGCCAGCCGCCGGCATCGGCCCTGCCGGTCATTAAATTCATCTTTCCAGAAAGATCGTTTATGGACAAAACAGTGGTCCCGTTTTGATCTGCCTCCAGGGATTGCAGTGCCTGTCCTCCCATATTTGAGGGGCTGCTGCCCACCACCGCCGACGTAAAGAACTGGTTACGGATAGCCAGGTAGTTATCCAGCTCATGCTGCACAGGGAAACTGTTGCTGGTGGCCTCATGCCCTACGCCCATTTTAAGCTGCTCACCTATACCGGCCATTCTTTTTGTGGCGGAGGTGCCGTCGTGGTAAAAATCGGCCCGGCTGTAGGGAAAAGAAGTTGCCCCCACATAGGGCTCAAAGGTGTTATTGTTGCTGTAATACCAACCCAATGTTCCCTGTGTGCCGTTGTCAACCGCATCCGGGTTGTTCAGTTTAGCGTAATGGTTGGATGTATTGGTTGGGTCGCCGTCAAAATTCAGATAACTGTAGTTATTACCGCTATTCGTCACAAAACCGTCTTTATAAGCGAATGCCGAATTATTTATAGGCGCGGGCAAGGTGTTTACAACCGCCCTTCCCTGCAGGTCATAAATGGCCTGGCTAGCCAGTATATGCCCGGCGCTTTCATTTTTTGTTTGCGCCTGGGTGGGTTTTCCGTTATTGTCAAAAAACTGCTTGGCGGCCCCTATTTCATTGCCGTTTTCATCATAGGTGCGCGTCAGTATCCAGTTTTTATCATAATCATTGGCCGGGTTTGACGGGGCTGCCGCAATTGGAAATGCATTATTTATCCCGATGGTTACCATTGAGCCGGCACTCAAGGTTACACCAGGCCCCAGCGTAACCGAAACAGCGCTCGTAATATGAACTATTTGGCCCGAACTAACTGTGTAGGTTCCTGATGACGGCAGTGTTACCGCCGAAGGGCTATTAATGTCCTGTCCGAATAATTTTATGTTCATGCAAAACAGCAATAGCACATAGATTAGAGTTTGGTTTTTCATACCTGCTTAATTTAATTGTGAGCTGTTTAAGTTTTTTACTGCTGTACCACTTTTGTCGTATGAGGAACTTTGTTCATTTCCGTTTTATTATTTTGCCGTGCCGAGTTGAACTTTTCGGTTTGCTTAGCTTTCAGGTCGGCTACGCTTTGAAAAAGCATTCTCTTCTGGTCAGGTGTTAAAACAGAATCAATGAGGCGCCTGCGCTCAGCAAACAATGCTTTCAGTTGCTTATCCTTCTCTGCAGGTTTAAGCGAGGTATTTAGCATCAAACGCTGAAACTCTTCATGCCTGAAGTTAAATACAGCCCGTATCTGTTTTGCCTTTTCCGGGCTTACGGACAGTAGCCGGGCTACCTTTAAATCGGATGTATCACTTGCGGCTGGCCTGCTTTGCGCTTTAACACCTGCGCAAAACACAAATAGCAGCGCTGTCAGCAAATATTTTATATTTTTTTTCCTTTTCATTGAGATAAAGTTTAGTTATCAATATAATTAATGATTATAATCCCTGTTTACCCCATCCAAAATGGTGAAATACATTTGGTAGGTACCATAATAAGGATAATTATTACTATCATAAGTCGTGTAATCTATCTGATGCACGGCATAGCTTGTTATCAAATGTGAACTACTTCCCGCTGGGCAGATATAATCTAAATTAAAAATATACTGAAAATTATCCACCAGGTCGCCATACTGCTGTTCAACCTGGCTCACAGAAACTGTTATAGGCGATGTGAGAACATATGGTGTACTACATGTAGCATCTGTAAAAAACTGAATACTCACATCCGTATTAGTAGTTGTCACAACATCCGGGCTGTAACCCGCCCCGGAATTATACGTTGTGGACGGAGAATAATCATTATAGTTAAGCCTGGCATAGATAGTGGTTGAAGGACTAATATGCAATTTCCAGTAGTTATAGGTGATAGCCTTAACAGTCGGAGTAAAAGATTTACCCATCACCTCTTTTGAAACACTAATGAGGCGGCCAATAGCATCATAATGGTAGCGGGTATATATATTATTATTATCTAACATATAATTTAGCGCTCCTGTATGGTTATCATATACATAGGCTGTGGTTGGCGCTGACGCAGGCTGGAACCTGAAATCATCAAAATACATAGTTGATGATGAGCCGTTTGTGCAACCCACAACCAGGTTTCCGGTACCTGTTATTGCGCTTGCCGGAACAGTCATTTCCATCAGGTACCATCCTGCAGCTGCTTTGCTAAAAGTCTGGGCCGGAGTAACTGTACCGCTGCCGGTTTGATAATACAGGCTTGCCTGTGCAGGAGCAGCCCCCCCCCTGGGCTTTAACCCATACCGATGCGCTATAATTTTTAACACCTATCTGCGCTATAGGAACCGCATAATTAAATCCTGTTTGCGATGCAGGCACCATTAAACTATTGGTACCGGTATGCGCATTGGTCGAATCGGTTACAACGGTTCCACCGCCCTTTGATATATTATTGCTAAAATTTCCATTGGTTAATAAAGCGTCTTCCGCACCTGCGTAAGCTATTTCATTATAACGCGCCCCTGTAGCCGTAACCAGTACCTTACTATTGCTGTATCCCATCCGGGTTGCAGAATAATTATTATTGATATCCGATGCCTCAAGCCCGACCGAATAAACATTATACTGTGTGATCTGATTTGTCTTTTTCCACGCACTATTACTGCTGCCTCCATTTGGGGTACCGTATGGGCCATAATAGTCGGCAAATGAACTGTACGGGGTTAAGTTATTGGTGGCAGTACCGGCAGGCATCCATGTGTAACTTGCTTTCATCCGCCAGATATTGGACTGTCCCGTTGTGGTTGCATTGTTATCCGGGTCTAAAACCGGAACATCATTTCCCCATGTTTGTGCGGATGCACCAACTACTCCTATCGGGTTATTGCTGGCATCTACGCTGAAAGTATAATTGGCCGCTTGTTGTGTAAGCATTTGCTTATGTTGCGTGGCTCCTGCATTATCATCATGTGTTCTTAATCCCAATGCCGGATATACCAGTGAGAAAACTCCCCCTGCCGCATAAGCAGGCATTACTTTATTAATAAACCTGTTGCCGTAGGAGTCTGTTGTTAAAGTTTGAGTCACAGCTCCGGTGTAAAAATCATAGGCCAGATTTTGTTGGTTCATTTGTGTGCCATTTTTATAATCAATTTGTGTTGTACCCGTCAAAAAGTTCGGGAATGTTTCCCTGTTACTCATTACCAACATTTCGTTATACTCGCTATTTGCGGGATTTCCTGCTATATGCCCCCCATCAACCACCGCGCGGGCAGTTCCGTATCTTTCGATAATTTCACCCATGTTATTATAGCTTACACCGTTATAGGATGATAAACGCGGCTCATAGTTAGCTATCTGATTTTGTAATGATGTATTTTCAAGATCGTCATACAGGTAATGGTTAATCTTTTCGGTTAGTTTATTCCCCAAGTTATCATAAGTGATCGTCCTTTTTAATGTGCCTATTCTGCTGGTATAATCTTTTATACTCATATCCCTGGAATGTTTCGTATACAATTTAAGACCGCTGCCAGAAGGAGATGTCGTCCCACCCAGGTCAGTATTATCGGCATTATAATGATATTGATCGATACCCACCATCTCAGGTTTAAATACCTCGTATTGATAAAGGGCACTTCCTTCAATTGGGACAACATTACCATTTGCAAGTACATTATAATTATTTACTTTAACATACTCATACATAACTCCCGGCGCGGGTACCTCACGTGCTACTGATAATAAATAAGTGCTTTCTTTATATAATTCTCTTTTGAATACAGTCATAGGGTCATAATAAGGCGTAGTAATATTATAATCAGCGTTACTACTATAATTATACAAAGAATTGGAGTTGATCAGATCAAGTCCGATTGGCTCATATGAAGTTATTCCTGAAGTACTGGGCCCATTATTCGGATAGCCAAGTACCCCATAATTATAAGCTGTTCTCTGTACCTGCCCGTTAAGGTCATCAACAGTAATATCCTTTACACGTATACCCCCCCCATAAAATAGCGATGAACCGTTTGCCATTACATTACCGCGGATTATAACAGCATTGTAGGGCGATCCATTTATTGTTGTACCATGATAAAAACCGGTATAATTATACCCGGAAGTACTTGACATATCAGCACCCATTTTTGGATCCATATTAACTGTTATGAAATCCCCGCTTATACTTTGTATGATCGGCTCGGACGGGTAGGTATCCGAATTAATAATGGTGAACGGATTATCGATATATCTTATATTATTAGTATCATATACATATTTTTCGAGGATCATGCTTAATTTATCGCCGGGCTTGTATATGCTGCTTAAATCCAAACCCTCGTCATTAACTCTTATTGTGTAATTATTAGCACTATTTTTGGTTATGGCAGAATTGATTACCAGAGATCTGTTTTTATTTAAAACAGACCGGTTATAGGTATTTCCCTCATAATTAACCGTAATATCCGCACCAATGCCAGACTTTATTTTTCTCAGGCACCAGGCATCGGTAGATTTATTGGAAACCGCGGTGGTAAAATGGTACAAGTTATCGTTGCCATTAAATGTTTGCTGGTAATCGGATTTGTAATACCCCCAGTTATCATGTGAACCATAGGGAGGGTTCTTAGTCTTAACCGCGTGTATGTTAGAAACTTGCACCGTAGGTGTAGCGCCTAAAAATATCGCCTGGTACGTAACGCCATTATTCGGGGTAGATATTAAAGTACAATAATAATATAATCCGTCTACCTGGTACGTAAGCATGTCACCCACATTAAAATTACTTGGTGCGGTCACTCCAATTGTACCGGGCACATTAGGATTTGCCGGAACCTGTACAATTGATATCGTACCTTTATTTGCAGGATCCGTCGGGTCAAGATCATATTGAAATTGGGTAGGCGGGGTTAGTGATGCGCCGCCAACTCCCTGTAAATCAATCGATCGCAAGGTAAGTTTTCCGCCGGTACTGCCTTCATAAGACGGAAGGGATGCTGGTGAAGTGGAATACACTTGACCCAATGGGTCATAACTATTGGGAGTACCCGGGCACAAAGAATAATCATAGTTAAATTGAATTTTTCTTATGCATTTTTGATTTAAATTTTCTGAAAGTTGAGCTATATCATTTATGTCAATAACCGAACTCCCGTGCTGGGCGTATATAGGATTATTTGATTCGTCGCGCCAATCAAAATAATCATAAGTTGTACTTGCTGATCTTATAGCGGATATCGATGATACCAATTCATCGTTCGGAATTATCAATATATTGTTTAACCTTAAGGAAGCCCGCGGTTCGGAATCCATATGATTCGTACTTTGTGAAAGATTGTAATACCCAAATCCGTTTGATCCCAAAGACTTGGCGTCTGCCCTTAATTCCTTAACAAATAAAGCAGTATGGGTCCTGGTCACAGCGGCATCTAAATAATAAACTTCCTTTTGCCCAGATGAATAGCTTTGAAAAGCATTATCTACATCTTTATTAAATCCAATTGCAGGGTTTCGCCACTTGTAATCATCAACCCATTTACCATATGCAAACTTTACCCAATATCCCCAGTCATTTGAACTTATTATACCAGGGGTGGTTCCTCTTGAAACATAGTCAGGTCCGGTTATAGCTGTTAAATACCAGGTATAGGCATAAGGCTGCGGTTTAGTTAATGTACTGTTGCTAGCGCCGTAAGATTGATCTATTTTTTCGGTATAATAAACTTCATTTGAGCTATAGGCAGGCAAAGCATAATGATAGGTAACACCGCTGGAGTTGGTGATCATAAATCCGCCTATTTGTGTCGGAACGCATTTTGTATAATCGGTTCGGTTAAAGCCGCCGGCATCCTGGCAATCAATAAATCCCCTTGTTGCTGCAGCGCCGCTATTGATCTGTGCATTTGTAAAATATTCTATATGGTTTGTACCTTCTAAACGATTCGTGACAAGGTCATAACCATATGTGTCATCATTATTTCCATATTTAGGAAAAAAGTCAAAGCCATATTCTGAATCGGAATCCCAGGCATGTCCCTGGGTATACGAGTTTGACATATCATTAATAAACCTGAACTGCCATTTTGATAAAGGATAGGTATTGCTTACCTGAAAATACTCATCATATACATCATGGGTATGATCATTATTATTGATCCTGTTTTGGTTGTATAATACCGTAGAAAAAATATACGGTCTCATATTACCGCCCAGGCCTTGCGCGGTTACACTGTAATCATCAAAATCAGGAAATGTCCCGCCCATTACCGTAAGGGGGTCTGGGCTATCGGCGATGCTGGAATTGATGGGATCAAGTAATGAATAATTGTCGTCTTCGTAAGAACTCGGAATAAGTGAAGCATGATCATTTAAAACCCCGTCTGCCGCGAAATTACTGTAAGTACTTGACCAATATCTTGTATACTCGTGGCTTAGGCTTATTGAAAAAATGCCTATAGGTATTGTAATTGACCATCCATTGCTTTGTGTACTTATTCCCCCTGCATTTATGTCGTTGACGTGTGTTATTGAACCAAACCCGCTTGATAGCGAAGGCCTCATGTTCCCAGAACTTATCGATGCTTGCAAAAGCGATCCTAATCCAATACTAGCACTAAAACCTACTTCCGTTGACTTGAAATTTGTTTGAATTCCAATATTTGCACTTGCAGAAATCAATCCCCCGCCCAAGGATACGCCTGGCCCAACGTTCAACGACATGTAATTGTCCCCATATGGGCTAACCCCTACCTTAACTCCAATCGATAGTGGGCCTTCTCCAAACTTTCCCTCCACCCAAGTCCCCACGCCAAAGCCCTGATAGGTGTCCTGCGAGAATTCCAATCCGGCACCTACACTTGCAAAACCAGCAATCCCAACACTAACTCCTATAGAATAAGTGCTTTGCGATCCGCCGCTCCAGTAATTAGCGGTAGTACCACCTTCACCGTGCCAATCATCCGGATAACCATTTACATTTCTTGCAATAGCTCCCGGGTTCAATGACCATCCCAAACCCACCCACGATGCCTCTTCAGCAGGTTGTGCACCGGCATGATAAGACAGGGCTAAAGGATAGCCACCTTCAGGACCCGGCACTTCCAGTAATGGCATATTATAGGTAAAACTACCCGTTAATGGGTTTACCATGTCGGTCGTATCAACCGGTTCAAAATTGGTAGCTTCGGGCGCTGTAGGCCCCGCAGTTAATGCAAGTGCCGCTGTAGGGGCAATTATTTGATTGAGAATAGTGAACAGCAAAAAAAGAGCAATAGCCTTTTTCGCCCTGGCAATTCTTTTTTTAGTTTTCTTAATAATTATCATAATAAGGCAGGTTGAAACATTAAAAACTAATATTAGGTATATCTTTTATATCGTTCATTTGCAGGTTAAAATCCAGGTCTCCGGTATTTAACCCAAATTCTTTTATTTTTATATCCAGTGTTTTTGCATTTTGTAGTTTTGATCTGTCAAAAATCAATAACAATTCATTTTCTTTGGCCATCCCGTAAGTTTGCTGAAACAGGCAATCTTCAGCTTCTGCAACAGTGCCATCATCAGTAACAATACTAACCAACGGCCGCATCCTGAATGCAAGTATCTGCACCATTTCGCTGTATTTGCTAAATGGCAATTGCCTTATCACTTCTTTATCATTTTGCGACAAACTAAAAACAAAATAAACCCTCTTCTTTATATTTCTTAAAACTGATGAATCTTTTTTATCATAATTTTTTGCAATTGATTGCCATGGTTTAAATGTAATAGTTGCCTTTATTCTATTCACTTCTTCTGTTTTTACTAACCCATGTTTAGGATCATTAAGATATTCGATCAATTGCTGTTTACTTTTTATAGGTTTACTGCATGAAATAACAAATAGCGTTAAAAAAAGCATACTTGCTCTAATGGCTGCACTATTTGCCATTTGCTGCATACTCATTATTCAATTCTTCAATCACCTGGGGCGTTATATCTAACCCCTCACGCCCATAAGCTATAGTACCTGACTGATTAGCGATCAGGATAAGCTTATAGTTGTTTTTTTTACCATATTTACTTAAAAAAGTGTTTATCTGCGTTACAACCCCTTGTAATAACTTGCCATTTTCCTGTTTCGCATTTTCTTGTATAGCCCTTTGATAATCTTGCAATTGTTTTTGCTTTACCTGTATAAGCTGCTTTGCTAAACCTTGTTCCTTTGCCGACATAGTTGCCAGGCTTTTTTCATATTTCTGAATAGATGCTTTTACCTCTCCGGCTAATGTATCCAGATTACCCTGCCATGTTTTAGATTTAGCCTCGTAGGCTTTTTTCGCCTCGGCCGAACCTTTATATTCATTTAATATTTTTGCAGAATCAACATATGCTATTTTATCATTCTTAAATAAAGTATTATAGAAGAGATACAGAATTGAGATTATTAATAGGGAATGATAAGCCCATTTTACATAATTTTTCTTTTTTTGTTCTTGTGTTTTAGGTGTCGGTTTTTGCATATAATTTATATTAATTAGTCCTGTTTTTCGCTTATTTAGTTTATAAAAATACTGATTGATTAATGTTCATTTTTGGGTTTATCAGCTAAGGCAGATTGTATTTGTTTAAGTTGTTTTGATAAAATATTCACTTGTTCTTGTAAGGATTGATTAACTTCCTTTTGATCTGTTAATTGTTTGTTTTGGTCGATTGAATACAGCGTCAGCTCCTCTACCTTTTTCAGAAGCTTAATATTCATATCACCCAGATTAAGCCCGTCTTTAGTTATTTGTGCTGCTGAAGGTATTTCCGGCAGGTGATGGTTCTTATCTACATAAGCCTTTAGTTCGCTTAAATTCGGTAGTTTGTAATCTGATTCAAAGACATAATCAGGGCCTGGTACATGTAAATCTACTTTTACTTCATTGGCATGAATGGTGCCTAAAACAGCAAGTTTAGCATCTGGGATTGTGGTGCCGATGCCAATGTTGCCAACAGACGTTATAGCCATTGCAGTAAAGGTAGTCCCGTCATTATTAAGGTCAATTTCAGCTTTACTGCTGATTTTTCCACTAGTAACATCTGCTGTCCGACCAAAACCAATTTGACCAATAAAAGGACTGCCTAATACAGAATTACTGGTTTGCACGCCAAAGATACCCCCTCCTAAATTACTGGTAGAAGCAGTATGGAGCACAATATCTGTATTGGTAGTCCCCGAACCGCTTATGTCAAATATTTTTCCAACATTTCCGTTAACGGGGTCTGAGGGGTTTGCGGTGCCTATCCCGACGTTGCCGCCTGTAAGAATAGTCATCACAGACCCGCCACTAGCAGTATGGAACAGAATACCACTTGATCCGCCAACTCCATCAAGATTCAGCCCCGATGAATTCCCATATACATACGCTTTACTACTTCCCCCTCCTTGTAAGTCAAGAAGTCCGCCAGAGGAAGCGTTGTTAATGGAAAGTACGGTATACCCTCCTAATGACGATGGGATTGTCGTCCCTATTCCGACGTTGCCGCCTGGAAGAATAGTCATCACGGACCCGCCACTAGAAGTATGGAACAGAATACCACTTAATCCGCCAACTCCATCAAGATTCAGCCCCGATGAATTCCCGTATATATACGCTTTACTACTTCTTCCTCCTTGTAAGTCAAGAAGTCCGCCAGAGGAAGCGTTGTTAATGGAAAGTACGGTATAACCCCCTAATGACGATGGGATTGTTGTACCAATGCCTACGTTACCTGTAATATAAGAAATATCACCAGGAGCGCCAGTCCATTGCCCATAAGAACACTGTGTTATTGCCACTATTGCACCGAGGGTTGCGATGATTTTTTTCATGATAAGGTAGAAATAGGTAGATAACAATTGACTAAACTAAGATAGTAGGTTTTAATTTAAGTAACAATACGGAAAAAAATTAATTTATTAACATTTGTTAGTGTGTGAGTTGCTTTGCTAAATAATTGATTTGTTCCTGTAAAGACTTGTTAACTTGCTGTTGATCAGTTATCTGTTTATTTAATTGTTTGTTTTGGTCTATCAAATAAATCGTTAGCTCTTCCACTTTTTTGAGTAGCTTTACATCCATATCACCCAAGTTAAGGCCATTTTTGGCCATTTCTGTCGCTGATGGTATTTCAGGTAAGTGATGGTTTTTATCTACAAAAGCCTTTAATTCATTTAAATTTACCAGCTTATAATCAGGTTCAAATACATAATCAGGTACCGGTACATTCACATCAACTTTTACTTCTGTAGAATGTATAGTGCCCTGGACTGCTAATTTAGTGTCAGGGTTAATGGTGCCGATGCCGACGTTGCCTGAGCCGTCAATAAATAAACGTGTTTTGTTATTAAACAAGTCTGCTATGCCCAACGTGTTATCACCTTTCCTTGTAGTAAATGCCCAGATATTGTGTCCTGCAATTCCTGTTGGATCTTCGATTATAAGCGGCGCGTAAGAACCATCAGGAGCAGAGGTGTATCCAGCTCCTTTTACATATAGCGTGGAGATTGGGCTTGTAGTGCCGATGCCGACATTGCCGTTCGCGAGGATGCGCATCTTTTCAGAAAGCGTACCCCCATTGATGGTCGAAAAATCAAGATACCCTGTTTCACTACCTACGCTTCCAGTGTTAACACCAAGCCCAATCCGGGCATAGGTGGGAACGCTGCTTCCGTTGACTGCATACAGATCGATGCCCGCGTCGTTTGATGTTCCCGTCGCGTAGCCGCCGACCCTCAGGATCGCACCGGTTCCCGTATGATATAAATCTAGTAAGGAGCCTGGGCTTGTTGTACCAATACCAACATTGCCATTCGATTGGATGACCATTTTGTTTCCAGCCGATCCGCTAGATTCCAAATTAAAAGCTAGTTTCCCTTGTCCGTAGCCACTTGAACCTGCTGTACTTTGAATATCCCATATAAGGCCTCCTGTTCCGGTATTTTCAAAAGCTACACCCAGTCCGTCTGTATTTCCTGTAACCTGCAATTTATTAACAGTTGGGCTTGTTGTGCCTATCCCGACATTGCCACTCCCATCAATACGCATCCTTTCATTATTATTAGTTAAAAACTTCATTGGATGTGCTGAAGTAACATTTAAATATCCTCCATAGTCACCTATAGTCTGGCCCTGCGCTCCGATCAGCATTTGGTTAGCACTGGCTGTTAAACTCACCTCGCTGCTCCCGGTCCCATAAATATTTTGTACAAGAATATCAGAGTTATTATATTCTCCAGCGTTGTTATATACCTTGATTATATTTCCACCACCATTAACTTCTAACTTAGTACCTGGGCTTGTTGTTCCAATACCGACGTTACCACTGTTAGTTATATACAAATTGCGTGATTTTACAGTATTATTATCATTTCTTGCCCCAATAACGAAATCTCCGGCATTAACTTCAGATGTTGCAATATAGGTACGCTTAAGGTCTGTTCCCTGGCTATTAGCATCAAGAAGAAGAGAAGGCCCTCCACTACTTAAGTGTAATAATGCTCCGGGACTTGTTGTGCCAATACCGATATTTCCATCAGTATAAATATTTCCATCAACCTTCATATTTCCATTTGTTGAACCGGCAGATAATTGAAAACCATAAGTTGTTTGATTATTATTTATTCCGGCGTAACCATTATTTACAAAGAACGTATTCGTTGCAGAAAAGAGACCTTGCGAACGAACAGAACCAACAACATCCAATTTTGCTCCTGGAGTTGAAGTGCCAATTCCGACATTATCTGTTGTCGTGGTATAGGTATAGCCTCCGATACTATTCCATTGCGCATAAGAAAACTGTGTTATTGCAAAAACTGCAACGAGGATTGCGATGATTTTTTTCATGATAATTAGGTTGTTTAAAAATTATTTCTTTTTTGAAATTTTCGCCATCTGGCTTTTCAATTCGTTAATTTCCTTTTGCTGATCAATAATATAGAGAGTCAACTCTTCCACTTTTTTGGTTAACTGCCTATCTACTTCACCCAAATTCAAGCCGTTTTCAGCCACTTCCTTTTCCGATGGCATATCAGGCAAATGCTGGTGTTTTTGATATAAGTTTTGACTTTAGTTAGAGAGGGAAGGATATATGCCGGTTTGAATACATAATCGGGCCAGTTAGCCAATTCAACTTTTACCTGTTGCGAACGGATATTACCGTTTACGGAAAGGGCCTCGCGTGGGGTGGTGGTACCGATGCCGACGTAGCCCGAATTAAGCATCGTTAATATATTAGTGCTGCCGGCAAAGAAGCCCAGTTTATTGTTACCCATTCCACTCAGGGTACCACTTGACTGAATGGCGAATGTGGAGCCGCCGCCGCCGGTAAGTTGCAATAAGGCACCTCCGGTACCGGTTGAGGCAATTTCTGTAAACAAGTTTCCATTGGAATCAGAACCGAAGAATTTCACCAGGTTTGCACTAGTAGCTGGCGTGCCATCAACTTCGAGTTTCGCTCCAGGGCTGGTCGTCCCAATACCTACATTACCGCCGCCAAGAATGGTCATAATAGGATTGTTTGATGTACCCTGAAATTGGTGTAAGACATTTGCTTGGTAATAATTATATCCAGCGCCAACGTTATCGATCAACATATAACCATTCGGCCCAACAACTGCGAGTGGAGTAACTCCAGAGCTTGATAAAATATCTAATTTTCTTGAGGGAGTTGTAGTGCCAATTCCTATATTGCCAGCAGTATTAGTTTTATAAATATCCGTTGTGCCTGTCCATTGTGCGAACGAAAACTGTGTTATTGCAAATACTGCAACGAGGGTTACAAGGATTTTTTTCATGATCATGATAAGGTAGAAATAGGTAGCAGGTAAACAAATGATTGAATAAAGATAATCATGTTTAAATTTATGTAACAAGGCTGCTATAAAACAAATTGTTAACATTTGTTAGGAATAGATGTAATAACCATGGTACTGACCCAAACCGAACTTGCTTACTTACTTGTTGATAATCAGTAATTTATGAATTTTATTTCGCTTGGTTACTGTATAGGTAATTTTCTTTGGCCACTATTCTCTATTTTTCTTAAGTGCTTGTTGCTGTGATTGTCAAACAGCAATCGCCAATCTGCCGTATTTTGTATCAACATTTAATTTATTAACAGAACGATTATGGCAGTAGTGATCATTACTAAAGAAGACCTGAACGAGTTCAGGGAAAGATTATTAGAAGATATTAAGGGCATTTTTTAGGCAGAATGGATAAGCCTAAAAAGTGGCTGAAAAGTTACCAGGTCAAAAACCTGCTTAGAATTTCACCGGTACTTTGCAAAACTTAAGGATCAAATTGCCTTCCAGCACTTGCATAATATCCTCATACTTATAATACAATATCTCGTCGATCTTAGTAAATCGGAGTGTACCATTCCCTCTCCCAAGAAACCTTGCTCGATTGGGTTTAAAGACACTTAGCGGAAGTTTGCAGACACTTACGGCGCGGGGTAATAATGCCCCATATCTTCATTTATAGGTTAAATAAAGCAATATGGAGCGTTATTTTAGAAAATCAGACACTCACTATATTGAAACTACGGCTTTATTTCGATTATAATTCGATTTGGATTACCACTTTTATAAATAAAAAAACGGTGTCTTTCATCATATTAATTATTATAGGAATTAAGAAATTCGTTAAATTCAAACTTAAAAGCTTCGGGGTTCTCCTTTGCTAACTCTTGTGCATAACCATCCCAAAATATTTGGTTGGTTAATTCAATAAATAATTCTAACATTGTCGTAGCTTTAAGATGGTTTGACCTCTTAGAATATGCCCTATGTACGCTGAATACATAGGGCATTTCCATTTACTTACTCAAAAGGAATTACGATACTTGCTTCCACCTGTGCCAGTTTCTCGATACAAAGCTGTTTAACTTCGTTGGCGACATAGGCAATAATAAAAGGGTTCTTGGTTACAAAATCGTTGCCGTCATCATCGGAAATAACCAACTCGCACTGTGCAAAATGGCTGTCGCTTGCCATATCGTCCTCGTCATTTTGTGCAATGGTAAAGCCGTCGATATTGGAAATCGTATTTTGCAGTTTGTTCTTTTGCGCAATTTTTTTGCCTAATGCTTCCACCAATTTTACGGTGTCGGCTAACTTGCGTTCCTGCTGTTCCCTCAACTGTTCTTTCAGCTCTTTTTTATTTGGCTCAGTCTGTGGCTTGGCTTCTTCCGTCTTTGGCTTTTCTTCCTGTTTTACAGGTGTAGCGGGTGCTTCGGCTTTTACTTCGTCCTTTTTCGCCTCGTCTTTTTTGCTGTCGCCGTTAAAGGCTGTACTAACAGGCAGGTTGTTTATTTTCTGACCGTTACCTGAATTGTCTGTTTTATTAGCTGTGGCGTTATTATCTGCTTTATTAGCTACTCCATTTGTTTTTACTTCTGCGGTTTTCATGTTTTCTAAATTTTAAATACGGTTAATTAATGAATTGACTAATTGCCCGATTGGGCGTGTGCGGGTCAGCCGTCCCGATAAGTCGGGACGCTGTGGGTTGTGTGGTGGGCTTCTGCCGTTGGTGTGTTTCATGGTGCTTTTTTTGAAAAGTCGGTCAGCAGGGCCTCCCGGCTTTTTGTTAAGCACCGCACCTGAACACAAGCCGTTTGTAAGGCAAGGCTTTGCGAAAAAAAATACGACCCGAGCGCCAGCGAGGGTGGAGATTTTTTTTCAGCAAACCCGAAGGGCCCCGGCCTTGTCGTCAAACGGCTTGTTTCAGAAATTTGCTAACCAAAAAGCCTGGGGGAACTTTTAAAACGGGGTTAACAAATACTTAAAAGGAAATGGGACTTATCGGTGGCGGATAAAATGGGTGGCGGGGCCACGCATGCAACGGAGCCGCGCCTGTAAAAATACAGGAGGCGACAGAAGCAAGGAACGAGTGGAGTGACTGACCTGTTTTCTTAACTAATATATCTGATAAACAGTTAAGCTAATTTATGCCATATTAAACTACCAATTAAAGTTTGGAAATATGTTGACGAGCCTCGTTTAATAAAGCCCCCTTATCCTTCGCGGAAGCATTAAAGCAGGCGTTGCTGTAATAATTCAGGATATACAGGAATTTGAGTTTCAGGTTTTCCTTGCTATCGAGTTTCTCAGTAATAGCTTTAAGTAAGTCGTTGGTTTCTTCAGCCTACTTCGCCTGGCCTGTTAGTATATCCCGGTTGGCTTTTAATACCTGGCTGTTAAAACTATCAATGATCTTGATCTGTGAGGCTATCATCCGGTCAACTTCGGTTTTAATCGGAATCAGTATTCTTTCTTCCTGCGCTCGGATAAACCGGATATAGGTATCGTGATTTTTAATCAGTGTATTTTTTAATACTTCATCATTAATATCTGATGGGTCCTTTTTGGTGCGGTGAAAGTATTCCACCATTTTATTAAAGAACTGAAACTTGCTTAACCCAAATTTTTCAGCAAGCCTGCTAAGTTTTTCATCGGTTTCGACTGAAAAGCGAAGTGTTTTACTATAATTATCTTTCGTACTCATATTGGTTCTACTTATAAGTTGACTTATGGTTTTTTCGGCCTTGCCGGTAGCCCTGTTGCCTTAACTTATACCTGGAGTATAAGTAAAACCCCGTTTGCCGGGCAAACGGCAAGCAAAGTAGGGCTCTGCCCCACTTCCGCTTGCTCCAATTTTTCCTGCGGAAAATTGGACGCTCTTAACTCCCTACCGGACTGTCGCCGTATGTTATTTGGTGAGCAGCGCCACAACTTAAAAATCCTTTTTTGAAAATATTTTCGGTGATGCAAACTTCTTTTTCAGCAATGCCATATCTGTGCCAACTTTTATATCCAGTATCTTGGCATAATGCTGGGTTGTTTTAATATCCAAATGCCCCAACATTTTACTCACGCTTTCGATTGGAACGCCATTAGTCAGCGTAACAGTAGTGGCAAATGTATGTCGGGATAAATGAAAGGTTAAATTGAGGGATATATCACAAAGGTCAGCGATCTCCTTTAAGTAGCTATTCATTTTCTGATTACTCAAAACAGGGAGAACGTGGTCTTCACATAAAGGGTGCTCATTATATTTCTTTAATATTTCGAGGGCTGGTTCAAGCAATGGAATCCTGGAATTTGTCTCCGTTTTTTTTCTGTTAGTAAAAATCCATTTTTCTCTATCTATGCCAGTCATAATCTCACTACGTCGAAGCTTCTTTACATCGGCATACGAAAGGCCTGTATAGCAGCAAAAAACAAAGATATCACGCACACGGTCTATACGCTCTACTGTGGTATTCATCTTAATGATGCGGTCTAACTGTATTTGACTAAGAAAATATTTTTCCTTTGGTTTTGCTTTGTTCTTGTATTGTGAAAAAGGATTATCAGGCAATAACTTGGGCTTGACTATATTATTGCTAACTACTTTTTTTA
>Ga0206932_1005_pt1 | contig 68917 bp, 62 predicted proteins | sample Alteio_BWOrgHeat_18_FD_153244 | JGI IMG/M metagenome (GOLD analysis project Ga0206932, IMG submission 153244) | Enriched cells from forest soil in Barre Woods Harvard Forest LTER site, Petersham, Massachusetts, United States -... | ecosystem: Environmental > Terrestrial > Soil > Temperate forest >...
CAATATAAGATAAAAATGCAGCTACGGTTTTAGGTGCCTGGTCAGGATAAAGTTCCACTTCAATATCACCAAAATTTGTTTCAATAACAACATGCGGATTTTTATATTTTGGAGAAGAACATGCAGTGATTAAACAAATAAAAGCAATGAACAATCTGCGATACATTTTTTGTTTTTTACAAAGCTATTGTAACATATCTTAGATTGATGGCAATTATTCCTGAACTATCATTATTAAGAAAAGTTATTAAGACTAATCAATCAGTAATAATTAAGGAAATAAAAAATGAGTATTACAATTTGAATGGAACTAGACAACCATTTTGTATGTTTTGTAGTTCAAAAACTAATTTGACAAAGGAGCATGTATTACCAAGATGGACTTTTGAAAAAGACACAAAAGAAGACTTCATTACCTCAATTAATGGAAGTCGAAAAACTTATAATACAACTACAATTCCTGCTTGCGTTAATTGCAATGGATTGCTTTTAAATTCTCTTGAAAAAACAATTATTAAATCATTATCAGGAATTGATTTAAAGAACTCCTTTTTTATTAATGAAGAGTTACAGAATATTATACGATGGCTTGAAATAATTGATTATAAGTTTCAGGTCACAGGCTTTACAAGAAAATTTATTAAATCTGATCAAATTCCTTATAGTAATTACTTATCTAAAATTCCTCTTTCTTTATATAGAACTGACTTAGACTCTGACAAAAAAATACTTGCAGAATTAAGATATACTTTGAAACGAATAGGTATAAAATCTAAACTTCGAAACATAAACTCTCTTGTTATATTCAAATCAAAAAATAAAAGTTTTCATTTTTTCCATAGCTTCAATAAGTTTATTTTTCTTGAACTTCCAAAGTATAATATTGCAATGCTTTATTTCTATGATAAGATATTTAATAGCAATAAAGAAGCTTATAATGAGGCAATGAAATTAATTAAAGAAGTTTATTAGATTGAGTTGGTGGCAATTGAATTGTAAATATTAAAACTTCAACTCACTTGGTAAATATTTAGCAACAAGGTCTTCGTAGTAAGGACGCAATACTTTCCAATCCGGTGGTGTTGGGTTTTTTGAATACAGATCATAAGGATTAAACAGCTTCACCCATTTCAACATGTTACGGTCATGTTCATCTAACAAATAATCATAAGCACCTTCTTTATGCCAGGGATAAAATGAATGATAACGCAACATGTATAAACCTTCTTCAGGCAAACTATCTTTAGCTATGTTGTAAACATATTCATCATGTCCCCAACTCATGGTTACATTGCGCAAACCGCAATTGGGTTTATACACACCAAGCTTTGTGTTATAACGTTCATTACTGTAATCAGGATTATTTTTAAAGAATTCTGGGTAAACAATTTTATCTGAATAGCTGCAGCCAACAGGAAACGTGTCGCCTACAACAGCCCATTGTGGTTCACCAAATAAACACAACACTTTGCCCATATCATGTAACAAACCAACACACACCATCCAGTCAGGATGGCCATCTCTGCGTATCGCTTCTGCTGTTTGTAATAAGTGCTGAAACTGGTCAAGATCAGTATCCGGATCTGAATCATCCACCAATTGATTTAAGAACTGAAATGCATCCCACACGGGCATTTTCTTTTTATCAAATTGTAAATAATCTGCACGTTTTTGTTGTACAAAGTCATAGGTTTGATATGTGTGATTCAATCTATAAAATTCACGCACAGTATCACGTGCCGGTTCTTCATAATTCCTGTATTCATCTGTTGATTTTGAAGCAGCAATTTGTTCAGGATCAGGATAGCGTTTCAGCAGATCGTCTTCCCATTCATCAAGGCTTGCTAATGGATTAACTTCTTTTGCTGTGAAATGATTTTGTGATGTTGCGCTCATGGCAAAAATTTTTAGAGGTTTAAAGTTATTGAATATGGTTCTGAAAACAATATCGATTCTTAAATCAACTTCCTGTTATAAGAAAACAACATTGCGATTGAACGAGTTACTCAGAATGTTGAACGATAATGTTGATTGAAATAGTTACACTTCTGCACGTCTTTCCCGCGGAAGCGGGAATCTCATAATCAAAATGCATAGAACTTAATTATGAGATGCCCAATCAAGTTGGGCAAGACGTTCGGAGTGGTTGTGCTTTTCTCTTACTTGTTTAATTTTTTTAGAAACCTGTCCTACTACCGGCGGAAAGCGGGAATCTGAATTACAGCTTAAAGAATTACTGATAAACCTGTTATAATTTCAACGGCAGATTGCCAATCAGGTTGGCAATGACGTGCATGTGGTTGTTTGTTTTCGTACATCAAAATATTTAAACAATAATGCAGTTTCGTTTCTCGCAGTGGCGTCTCTAAAAACCGCGAACTATAAACTAAAAACTTATATTGTGCTGGTAACGAAACTTGCTTCCATACATGAAACTGCATATTGCCGATTATCTCATCATCATTGTTTATTTCGCTTTTGTAATAACCGTTGGCTTTGTTATTAAAAGAAAAATAAAAAGCAGTAACGACTTTCTTTCAAGCGGAAGAAATATTCCTTTATGGATAACCAGCCTTGCATTTATCTCTGCAAATCTTGGTGCACAGGAAGTATTGGGCATGGTTGCATCCGGAGCAAAGTATGGTATTATGACCGTACACTTTTATTGGGTGGGCGCCATCTTCGCAATGGTTTTTTTAGCAGTGTTTATGATGCCGTTTTATTATGGTAGTAAAGCACGAAGTGTACCTGAATATTTATTCATGCGCTTTGATGAAAAGACAAGAGCATTGAATGCGGTAACGTTTGCGGTGATGACGGTGTTCTCATCAGGCATCTCATTATTCGCACTGGCAAAATTGCTTGAAGTGATCCTGCATTGGGATTTTGATGTATCAATATGGCTTGCTGCAGGTATTGTTATGATCTATACTTTTTTAGGTGGGTTGACCAGCGCTGTTTATAACGAAGTGTTGCAATTCTTTTTAATTGTGCTTGGTTTGTCGCCATTGGTTGTTGTGGCATTACATGATGCCGGCGGATGGAGCAACATCAAAGCACAACTTGAACCACAACTTACACATGCATGGAAATATATGGGCAAAGCAGACGACAACCCAATGGGCATAAACTTTATGTCATTGATTTTTGGATTAGGTTTCGTGATGTCATTCGGTTATTGGTGCACAGATTTTTTAGTAGTGCAGCGCGCTATGATCGCCCGTAACATGAATGATGCGCAACGCACACCCGTAGTAGCCGCGATACCAAAAATGCTGATGCCATTGATTGTTGTGTTGCCTGGTGTTGTTGCCATAGCACTAATGCAGCCTGCATTACAATCAAAAGGTTTTGCGATACCCACTGCTGCCAATGGACAATTAGATTATACGATGACTTTGCCTTCACTTATCGCACATTATTATCCAAGCGGTTTATTGGGTGTTGGCATTACGGCATTGATCGCATCCTTCATGAGTGGTATGGCAGGTAATGTAACTGCATTTAATTCTGTATTTACATACGACATTTATCAATCTTATTTTGTAAAGAACAGATCAGATAAACATTATTTATGGGTTGGAAAATTTATAACGATAGCCGGTGTATTATTATCTATTATTACAGCTTATGTTGCCAAAAGCTTTAATAACATTAATGACTTTCTGCAGCTTGTATTCAGCTTTGTGAACGGGCCTTTGTTCGCTACATTTTTATTAGGCATGTTCTGGAAACGTACAACAGGTCATGGTGCTTTTTGTGGATTGCTTGCAGGAACTGCCGCTGCGGCACTTACACATGGATTAACTATAGCAGAAGGTAAAGGTGGTTGGATTGCACCAATGTTTGAAATTAAAAGCGGCATGGGCCAGGCATTTATTGTTGCATCTGTTTCATGGATTGCAAATTTTTTTACAACTATTATTGTAAGCCTGTTTACAAAACCAAAACCTGAAGCAGCATTAAAAGGACTTGTGTATTCACTCACCGTAAAGTCAACATACAAAGAAGAGAAATGGTATAAACGAGTTGCACCCATTGGCATTATATTACTCATCATAACTATTCTGCTTAATCTTATATTTTTTTAAACAGACATTATGCTTAACCGTTTAACACAACTCAGTTTTACCATCGGATTATTCTTTACAATTGTATCAGTGATATTATTAACCGGATATTTTATAAGTGATGCGCTTTCTTCTTTATTAAATCTTTATGCTGGTATTACATTTTTATTATTTGGGTTGTTAATGATGTTGATTAAAGGAAAAGCGCAGATAAAGTAAGCATTTTACCAGCGTAATATTTGATATTAAAGCCAGAAATATTTATATGCAATAAATAAATAAACTTCTTTCAAAACTTAAGAAAATAAACCTGGTTGTTTATTATCAACAAATTTTGGCTTTATCAAATTCAACCCGCATGCTGCATTCATTTTATCAACCAAATAAACAGTAAGTTCAGGCGATGTTGCTTCGTTGTGCATGTGCATAAAAAAATAAATATCGTCAATGCCTTTATTCAGCCAGTATTTCATGCGTTCAATCCATGCATCAATGCGTGTATAATCTGTAGGATGTAAACTATTGCCAACATAACGTATAAAAGTTTTTGGAAGAGTTAAATGCATATGCGCACAATCTCTTCTGCCGGCTGTATCTGTAATAACTGCGCCGATGTTTAACTCATGTAATGCTTCAAATAATTCTTTGCTCGTATCTTCTTTAAACCAATCAGGATGCCGCACTTCTAAAAAGAATTGCATATCTGTTGGCAATGATCTTAAAAATTCAAACAACTCATCTTTACGTTTTGAAGAATATGCATCACTAACCTGGATGAACATAGGGCCAAGATGTTCTTCAAATGCAAGAATGCCTCTTAAAAATTCTGTCGTGATAAAATATTTACCGGTAAGTTTTCCAAAATGTGTTATGCCTTTATACATTTTCGGGCAAAACAAAAAATCTTTATCACCGGCTTTTTCTTTCCATTTCTCAATAGCTTTTGGGCCGTAAATTTTATAGTGCGTAGCATTTAATTCAATGCTGTTGTAGTGCTGCACATAATATTGCAGAAAATCTTTTTCTTTAGTTTTTTCAGGATATATTTTGCCAACCCATTCTGTTCTTCCCCATTTTGCGCAACCAATATACATCCTGGCATTTTTGTTTTTTTTGCCGGATAATATTTGTTTGTTAAACACAGGTTCTTTTGGCAAGCTGAAATCAACGGTGTTTAATTCGTCTTCGGGAACGCGTCCAAATTCCATGAATAAATTTTTATTAAAGATAGAAGCGAATTGTTGAAAAGAAATAGTGGGAAACTTGTGATTTTGAATTGAAGGATTTATAATTTATTTGCAATGAATTTGCTACAGACCTGACAGGTTTTGAATAAAATAATTACACAATGATTCTTTCCGACACACGCATACTTGAAGAGATTGAAAAAGGTACAATTAAAATTGAACCTTATAATCGTGAAGATCTTGGCAGCAACAGTTATGATGTGCACTTGGGTAAATGGCTGGCTACTTACCGTGAACATATTTTAGACGCGAAGAAACATAACGAGATAGAGTATTTTGAAATTCCGGAAGAAGGGTTTGTGTTGTACCCGCATATTTTTTATTTGGGTACAACAGCTGAATATACAGAAACCCATGCGCATGTACCCTTTTTGGAAGGCAAGAGTTCTACAGGTAGATTGGGTATAGACATTCATGCAACCGCAGGTAAAGGAGATGTGGGTTTTTGCGGGCACTGGACGCTGGAAATTTCTGTGAAACAACCGGTGAAAGTATATAAAAACATGCCTGTTGGCCAGTTAATTTATTTTCCTGTTGATGGTGAGATTGAAGTGAAATACAATCAAAAGAAAAATGCCAAATACAGCCAGCAGCCTGAGAAGCCGGTTGAAAGCATGATGTGGAAGAATAAATTTTAAGAAGCCGGAGGTGAGGCTGCAATTTTTTTTCTGCTTTTAAGTTTATGAATGCCTTCTGCTTCCTCAATAGTATGTGTACAGCTTATATCATCTTCTTTCTCGGCAAGTTCAGATAGTTTAATATAGAAATTTTTAAGTATGTCTAATTCCTCCGGGGTAAGATCTTCTACATCAATTAAGCGGTTGCTGGCACCCTTGGTAACAGCAATAAGCTCATTTAATTTTAGATGAACCGCAATTGTATCTTTATTCTGCGACTGTTGAATAATAAACACCATTAAAAATGTGATTATTGTAGTGCCGGTATTGATAACCAATTGCCATGTATCTGAAAATTTAAATATCGGACCTGTGATTGCCCATGTTATAATAATGATGGAAGCAAGAATGAAAGCAATAGGCTTACCGGTAACTCTGGTTACAACACCGGAAAGGTGATCAAAGAATCTTCCAATGCCCTTTTTGTGCGTATGTTTTTTAGAATTCATATTTTTTATTTAAGGATTTTTTAAAAGTAAATAAAGCAAATAATATGCGGTTAATTTAGCGGTTTATTATGAAACGATTTTTGTTTGTTTTAAATTTTGTCCTGATAAGCATTATTGCTTTTACACAAAATGATACTGCTGTTATAAACGATACCAAGCGTTTTCAAAATGAATTGAAAACAGAATATGACGATCCTTATCACACGCCGCTTAGTGCAAAAGCAAAAAAAAGTTTTAAAGGCATTCATTTTTTCCCATTTGAGGCAAAGTATGCGGTGAATGCACATTTTGTAAAAACACCAAATGAAAAGCCTTTTCAAATGAGCACTTCAAGCGGTATGCGTAAAACATATGTAAAGTATGCCGAAGTATTTTTTGTGATTGATAAAAAAGAATATAAACTAAATGTTTATCAATCGCAGGAATTAATAAAGTCTGCTGACTATAAAGATTATTTATTTATTCCCTTTACAGATGTAACCAGCGGTAATGAAACATACGAAGGAGGACGTTATATTGATTTAAATATACCCAAAAGCGATACTATATTAATCAATTTTAATAAAGCATATCATCCTTATTGTGCCTATACTGATGGCTATAATTGCCCGGTACCGCCGCAGGAAAATACTTTGCCAATTAAGATTGAAGCGGGAGTGCGGTTTTAATTTGATAACAACTTTTCAATTACCGCATGATATTTTTCAAAATGAAAACTTTCAAGAATAGTTTTCATGTTCGCTGCAATTTTATCGTTCATCAAATTGCCAATGCTGCCTTCATGTGTATGATGAATGTTTGTTGAATACTTGAATTGATAGGCTTCGATATCTAACCCGATTTTTTTATATGCATCACGAAAAGCTATTCCTTCGTTAACAAGTTTATTTACTTCTTCTACACTAAATAGATACTTATATTTTTCGTCTGCAAGAATATCTTTCTTCACTTCAATATTGCTTAACATTAATGATGCAATACTCATGCAATCTTTCAACATTGTAAATGCGGGAAACAAATGCTCTTTCAACAATTGAAGATCGCGGTGATAACCTGAGGGGAGATTTGTTGTCATCATCATGATCTCGTTCGGCAACGCCTTTATTTGATTACAATGTGAACGGATCAATTCAAACACATCAGGATTCTTTTTATGCGGCATGATGCTGCTGCCGGTCGTAAATTCTCCAGGAAAAGAAATGAATCCAAAATTTTGATTGATATATAAACAAACATCCATTGAAAGTTTGGCTAATGTATCTGCAACGTTTGCTAATGCTGATGCCACAATACGTTCTGTTTTACCACGACTCATTTGTGCATACACAACGTTGTAATGCAAATCATCAAAACCTAATAGTTCGGTTGTAAGTTTTCTGTTGATTGGAAATGAAGAGCCATAACCCGCGGCAGAACCCAAAGGATTTTTATTGAGGATTTTATAAGCTGCTTTTACAGTAATTAAATCATCAACTAAACTTTCTGCATAGGCTCCAAACCATAATCCAAATGATGAAGGCATTGCTAATTGCAAATGCGTATAACCAGGCAATAAATCATCTTTATGTTTTTCACTTTGTTCAACCAGCAGTTCAAAAAATGATTGCACTGTCAAAACAAGTTGTTCAATTTCACTTCTTAAAAATAATTTCAAATCAACTAAAACCTGGTCGTTGCGACTTCTTGCAGAATGAATCTTCTTACCAACATCACCCAACTTTTCAGTTAGTAAAAATTCTATTTGTGAATGCACATCTTCAACATCGTTTTGAATTTTGAATTTTGAATTTTGAATTGATGAGTAGATTGACCTCAACTCCCTTACCAACACTTCAGCTTCATCATTTGTTAATAAACCAATTGTAGCTAACATTTTTGCGTGTGCAATATTTCCAAGCACATCAAATGGTGCAAGTTGTATATCAAAATCACGATCATTACCAACCGTAAATTTTTCAACTTCTTTTAATGATGCTGTATTTTTTTGCCAAAGCTTCATTCTATAAAATTACTTTGTTCAACAACTGAATATACAATTCAATTCCGTGCCTTATTTCATCAACATAAATAAACTCATCTGCACTGTGACTTCTTGCGCTATCTCCAGGTCCCATTTTTAATGCAGGAAAATTCATTAAAGCTTTATCGCTGGTTGTTGGCGAACCATAATATGTTCGGTTCAAATCAAGTCCCGCTATTATCAAAGGATGACTTAACTCAATGTTGGTTGATCTTAATCGCAAACTTCTTGGTGCAACCTCCGCCTGAATATTTTGTTTGATGATATTGACCACTTCATCAAAATCGTACAACTCATTTACACGAATATCAACCGTGAATTTACACTCACCCGGAACAACATTATGTTGCGAACCTGCATTAATAATGGTTACGCTCATCTTGTTTGGTCCAAGCAAATCAGACACTTTATCAAACTTAAATGTGCGAAACCATTCAATATCTTTTATTGCTTTATAAATAGCGTTATCACCTTCTTCTCTCGCTGCATGACCAGCTTTGCCATGTGCTGTACAATCCAATACCAGTAAGCCTTTCTCCGCAACAGCCATGTTCATTAACGTTGGTTCACCAACTATTGCACAATCAATTTTTGGCAATTGTGATAACAGCAATTCTATTCCATTTTTTCCGCTTATTTCTTCTTCCGCAGTAACCGCTAAAACAAGATTGTATTTTAAATTTTGTTGAGTATAAAAATGTATAAACGTTACTATCAACGAAACCAAACAACCACCCGCATCATTACTACCTAAACCAAATAATTTTTCGTCTTCAATATCAGCTTTAAAAGGATCTCTTGTATATTGTTTGTTTGGCTTTACTGTATCGTGATGTGAGTTTAATAAGATGGTTGGCTTGTCGGCATCAAAATATTTGCTGGTTACCCAAATATTATTCAGCAACCTGTTTGTTTCAATATTTTTTGATTGAAGAAAACTTTCAATAAGATTAGCGGTTTTATTCTCTTCTTTTGAAAAAGAGGGAGTTGAAATCAATAACTGCAGCAATAGTAAAGCATCATTATATAATTCTTCAATCTGCATTATTGCGTTATTAACGTTCCAATAGTATTACCAGTTGTGTTTTGAATTAAATCATTCGCATCACCAATTAATACCTCTTTTACTCCGGCATCAATTGCGGCAAAAGCATTATCAATTTTAGGCAGAATGCCTGCAAACAATTTTTGTTCATCCAACAGTTGTTTATATTTTTCTTTATTGATAAGATTGATAACAGAATTATTATCGTCTATATTTTCCAACACGCCTTTTCTCTCGAAGCAATAAATCAATCTTACATCATAATTTATTGAAAGTGCAACTGCCAATGATGAAGCAATTGTATCAGCATTCGTATTTAAAATATGTCCATGTTCATCATGCGTTAGTGATGCAAACACCGGAACAAAATCATTGTTAATTAAAGCTTTTAAATTTTGATTTTGGACTTTTGAATTATCAATGTCTCCTGCCCAACCAAAATCAACATCTTTTACAACGCGCTTTGTTGCAGGAATAATGTTTCCATCAGCGCCCGTTAAACCAATTGCATTACAGTTAAATGATTGCAATTGCGCAACAATTTTTTTATTGATTAATCCACCATAAACCATCGTTACCAAATCAATTGTTTCATCATCCGTTATTCTTCTTCCGTTAATATATTTTGATTCGATGCCTAACTTATTACCAATATCAGTTGCAATTTTTCCACCGCCATGAACCAGGATTTTATGCGATTTTACGGATGAAAAAGATTTAAGAAATGAGGAAAGCTTTTTTTCATCATCAATAATATTTCCGCCAACTTTTATAACAAGTAAACGATCCTTCATACTCAGGATTTAATTCCTCCCTTTAGGGAGGTTAGGAGGGTACTTATCACTGCCTGTGCAGCCCAAACACGATTTGCTGCCTGTTGTGTAACAATGCTATTTGTACTATCTAACACTTCATCACTTAATTCAACATTTCTTCTTACAGGTAAGCAATGCATAACCTTTGCATTGTTGGTTAAAGCAAGTTTATCTTCCGTCAACATCCAGCCTGGATCATTCTCATATATCTTACCGTAATCTTTATAGGTGCTCCAGTTTTTTACATATACAAAATCTGCATTCTTCAAAGCTTCATCCTGGTTATGTGTTATTGTTGCACCAGTTGTAAATTCTTCTTTTAACTCATAATCTTCAGGATGAGCGATCACAAACTCTGCTTCACCCCATGCGTTGATCCATTGCGCAAAACTATTGGCAACACATTGCGGCAAAGGTTTTACATGCGGCGCCCATGTGAGAACAATTTTCGGCTTTTGACTTTTTAATTTTGACTTTTTAATTTCTTCTGTGATTGTAATTACATCGGTCAAACTTTGCAACGGATGCAACGTTGCACTTTCCAAACTAATAACAGGAACACCACAATATTTTATAAACTGCGAGATATATAATTCGCTGTAATCATCATCACGATTCTTTAATGAAGGAAATGTTCTGATACAAAGAATATCAAAATAATTTCCCAACACCGGCGCGGCATCTTTTATATGTTCAACCGTGTTGCCACTCATGATAGCGCCTTCTTCAAATTCAAGCGCCCAACCTTCTTTATCAACATTAAAAACAATCGCATCCATTCCAAGGTTCGCAGCAGCAACCTGCATGCTCAACCTTGTGCGCAAGCTTGGATTCAAAAACAATAATCCAATGCGTTTACCTGCGCCTAAAGTTTTATCCTTTAACGGATCTGCTTTATACATCAATGCTTTTTCAACCAATGCATTTATGTTGCCCGCATCATGAACAGATATAAATTGTTTCATTTTACTCCAACCCTAAAGGGAGTGTTTTATTTTGATAAATTAAGTCAAGGCATTCTCTTCAACCCCTTTGGGGGCAGGAGTTTTCATCTCTTCTATCGCCTCAGTCAATGTATCTAAAAATTCATCAACCTGCTTGCGTGTAATATTCAATGCTGGCAACAAACGAATAACGTTGGGTTTTGCTTCACCGGTGAAGATGAAATAATCATTCAATAATTTTTTACGCAAGTCTTTAATATCTTCAGGTACATCAAACCCAATCATCAAACCTTTGCCACGTACGTTTTCAATGCCATCAAAACTTTTTAATTTATTCATGAGATACATACCGCGTTGTTTGCTCATCTCAATTAAATTTTCTTTTTCAATTACTTCAAGCACTGCTAATGCGGCCGCACATGCCAAATGATTTCCACCAAACGTTGTTCCTAACATTCCGTGTTTTGGTTTAATGTAAGGAGCAATTAAAATACCACCAATCGGAAAACCATTGCCCATGCCTTTTGCCATTGTATAAATATCTGCATTTACACCTGCATGATCCAAAGCAAAGAATTTTCCGCTACGACCATAACCACACTGCACTTCATCAGCAATAAATACTGCATCATTTGTATCACATAAATTTCTGATGAGTTTTAAAAAACTTTCTGTTGCCACATTAATGCCACCAACACCCTGGATAGCCTCAACAATTACCGCTGCAACTTTTTTCCCGTTCGTTTGAAAGTATTCTTTCAATGCAGCTTCATCATTGAACGGAAGAAAATCTATGTTAGATGTTTCATTAACCGGCGCAACAATATTTTTATTATCGGTTGCTGCAACGGACAAAGAGGTTCTGCCATGGAATGCTTTACTGAAGGCAACAATTTTCTTTTTGCCTGTATGAAATGATGCAAGTTTTAATGCGTTTTCATTTGCTTCGGCGCCGCTGTTCACCAAAAAACAATTGATACTCGTCTTTGCCACTAACCTTGCCCAATTTATCAGCCAACTCTTGTTGCATTGGTATATGAACCGAGTTAGAATAAAAAGCAATTTTGTTTAATTGTTCTTCAATTCTTTGTACCCAATGCGGGTGTGTATGACCAATGCTAATGACTGCATGACCACCATAAAGATCTAAATACTGCACACCATTTTCGTCCCACACATAAGCACCTTGTGCTTTGGTAATTGTAATGTCGTTTAAAGGATAGACGTCAAATAAAGTCATAAGTTGTAAATTGTAAGTAATAAGTTAGGAACGCACTTTATTGATGAGTGCAATCAACATTCCCTTTACTTCGTTAATTAATTTAAATAATGTTTGAAAAATTTCTTCTTTTAAATATGATAAATCCTTTGAAAGGATAAGAAAATATTCTGATTCGTTTGATGAACCTAATGCAATGTTTAAGAAATGGGCAAACTCTTGATTTGAATTTTTACCACAGCCTTCGGCAATGTTTGCCGGAATTGATGAAGCAGATCTTCTAAGTTGATTTGTTAAGCTATATAATTCTTCTTTAGGAAAAACTTTTGTGCATTCATAAACCTGTAATGTAAATGAATGTGCTTTTTCCCAAACTTTTAAATCTTTGTAATTCTGCATTACATATAACTTATTACTTAAAACTTAAAACATTGTTGCTTTCAATTTCAATCCGCTCTTCTCATCGAGATCAAACATAAGATTCATATTCTGCACCGCTTGTCCAGATGCACCTTTCAATAAATTATCAAGTGCAGTATGCACTACTAATTTGTTGCCAACTTTTTCCAATTGAATAACACATTTGTTTGTATTCACAACCTGTTTTAGAAAAATCGCATCATCACTTACAAAAGTGAATGCGCTGTTGCTGTAATAATCTTTGTATAAAATTTTTAATTCATCCAATGAACTTTCACAGTGAACTGTTGAGCTTGCAAATATGCCTCTTGTAAAATCCCCGCGCCACGGAACGAATGATAATTCTATGTTACTGTTTAATTGCAGTTGCGTTAACGATTGAACGATCTCGCCCAAATGCTGGTGCGTTAAAGTTTTATACGCTTGTATATTATTTGAGCGCCAGCTAAAATGCGATGTGGATGATAAAGACTGCCCCGCACCCGTTGAACCTGTAATGCCTGTTGTATAAATTTCATCTAACAAACCAGCTTCTGCCAATGGTAATAAACCTAATTGTATTGCTGTTGCAAAGCAACCGGGGTTTGCAATGTTTTGTGCTGATTGAATTGCTTCTTTATTTAATTCTGGTAACCCATAGACGAAGCTTCGAGCTTTGAGCTTTGAGCTTTGAGCCAGACGAAAATCATTTGCAAGATCAATTACTTTAATATGATCAGCAATTTCATTTTCTGATAAAAATTTTCTTGATTCTCCATGACCAAGACATAAAAAGAGAACGTCAATACCGTTGCTTAAAGAATCAGAAAATTTTAAATCAGTTTCGCCCATTAAATCCTGGTGCACTTTAGTAATTGAATTACCTGCATTGCTTTTGCTATTTATAAAAACAATTTCAGCTTCAGCATGATTAATTAATAAACGAATTAATTCTCCACCTGTATAACCAGCACCACCTATGATTCCGACCTTTATCATGAGTTATAAGTTATGAGTAATAAGTTATAAGTAAAAGCCTGCGGCACTGCAAAACTTATTACCTAAAACTTACTACTTATCACTATTCAAAAAATGATACATTGCTGTTTGATTACCGAATATTTTACTAAAGCCTCTTACATCTTCGCCAGTGAAACCAGTATTCATTTCACCATATTTTCCAAACTTGCTATTCATTAAATCATGTTCGCTTTCTATGCCGATGATTTGAAAACGATATGGCATGAGTTGAATAAATACATCACCTGTTACATTTTTTTGTGAGCTTTGTAAGAAAGCTTCAATATCACGCATAACAGGATCAAGAATTTGTCCTTCGTGTAACCAATTACCATAAAAGTTTGCGATATTATCTTTCCAGCTTAATTGCCATTTTGTAAGTACATGTTTTTCTAATGCATGATGTGCTTTAATAATGATCATAGGCGCTGCGGCCTCAAAACCAACACGGCCTTTTATACCAATGATTGTATCGCCAACATGAATATCTCTGCCGATGCCATAAGCTCCTGCTATGCCTTGTAAATGCTGAATGACTTCTGTTGGATGATCAAATATTTTATCATTTACAGCCATCAACTCCCCTTTTTCAAAATATAGTTTTACTTCTTCACTATCTTGTTTTGTTACTTGCGTTGGCCACGCTTCTTCAGGTAATATACCTTTACTATTTAATGTTTCTCTGCCACCAACACTTGTTCCCCACAAACCTTTATTGATTGAATAAGCAGCTTTCTCAAAATTCATCTGAACACCTTTTTGCTTTAAATAAGCAATCTCATCTTCACGACTTAATTTATAATCGCGAATGGGTGTTATAATGTCAACGTTGGGAATCATGATATGAAACACCATATCAAAACGCACCTGGTCGTTGCCGGCGCCGGTGCTACCATGTGCAACTGCATCGGCATTTAATTTTTTTACATGCTCTGCAATATGTAAAGCCTGCACTAATCTCTCTGCGCTTACACTTAAAGGATATGTATTATTCTTCAATACATTTCCAAACACGAGGTATTTTATAATACGATCATAATATCCTTTAACCGCATCAACAGTTGTATGTGTTTTTACGCCTAATGTATAAGCATGTTGTTCTATCTTCTTTAATTCATCTTCTGTAAAACCACCGGTATTTACAATAATGCTGTGTACCTCATAACCTTTATCATCAGTTAAATATTTTACACAGAAACTTGTATCCAAGCCACCGGAAAAACCAAGAACAACTTTTTTCATCAATTAAAAATTGAAAATGAACACGTTTTTTACTTTTGAATTTTTACTTAGGAAAATATAAGAGAGAACATTGAAACAAGTGAACGATTCTTTTTTTCTTCTTTGTTTTTATCTTTCTTCTGAAAAGCTTTTCTAAATCCATTTTGCTTAATATTCATCAGGCGCTCATACACTTTGCTTTTTTTATTAAAATGCTCTTTGGTTTCTGTTGGCTCGTAATGATCTGCGGGATCGTATAACATTGCGGTGCAAAAACAGTTCTTGCGTTCTTTACTCATCAAAATATCATAGTTAACGCAGCTTTTGCAACCTGACCAAAAAGTTTCATCCTGTGTAAGCTCACTGTAAGTAACCGGCTCGTATCCAAGATCGCTGTTTATCTTCATGACGGCAAGGCCTGTTGTTAATCCAAATATTTTTGCGTTGGGATATTTTTCTCTTGATAATTGAAATATCCTTTGCTTAATCTGTTTTGCAATACCTGTTTTTCTGAAAGCAGGCGCTACAATTAAACCACTGTTGGCAACAAACTCACCATGGCTCCATTCTTCTATATAACAAAAGCCAACCCATGTATTATTTTCGGTTAAAGCAATTACCGCTTTGTCTTCAATCATTTTTTGGATAATGTATGATATGCTGCGCTTGGCTATACCGGTGCCTCGTGCTTTTGCAGATTCTTCCATTTCTGCAGTAATAGTTTCTGCGAAATGTGCATCGCCACTATTGGCTATACGTACTATTATATGTTGTTCCACTTTGTTTGATATAAATTATAAGAGATGATTGTTTAGGTGCAACGGCTTAGTTACATCTTGCAGGAATGCATGAGGAGATATTAAATTCTCGGTCGTCGTGCTGGCCGGAAACAACATGGATTTGGTAATAAAACAACACTCATCGATGCGGGATGAGAAACATGTGAGTTGTTATGTGTTGTGTTTGTTTTCAATTTCAGTTCAATATAAAATTGTGAACCAATAATTTTTGAGGTGTAAAATTAATACTGTTTAAAATATAATGGCGTTAAATTTTTTGATGTTTCAAGGAGTGTAAATAATAACTAACGCTTGTGCGTAAAAGAATAGTTATAGAATGACGCCGGGGTACTGCATTTTTTTAAACTGCAGTGGTGTGATTTTTTCAAACTGGCGAAATGTTTTAATAAAATGATTAACGCTGTTAAAGCCGCACTGGTATGCTACATCGTTAATAGTAATATTGGAATTTAATAAAATATCTTTAGCCAGTTTCATTTTTTCTTTAATAATATATTCAATTGGCGTTATGCCAAATTCTCTTTTAAATATACGGAAGAAAGTAGGCCGGCTCATATACACTTTCCTGCATAAATCATTAACAGAAATTCTCTGATGAATATTCTCCTGCACATACTGTATCATGGCGGCAAAACGATTGTAGCTTGCCATTTCTTTATATTGGGCTTCTACAAACTGCCTTGCCTGGGTTTGCATTAGTTTTAATAAGAGTTCACGCAAAGCAAGTTCAGCAAATGTATCTTTCATCCTGCTGCTATCCATTGATACTTTTATCATTTTATTTATTGCAGCAGTAAAATCTTCCGAGTTTAATAAAAAGAATTGCTCCATATTTATTTTCCAATCACCACTTTCCTCCAGCCTCGGATATTTCCTGTTTAAAAAATGAAGCGTTTCCAGGATTTCATCGTTACTGATGGTAAGCGCCGCACATTGAGTTGGATTATCTTCTGTTGCTTCAGGAAAATCTATTACCATCCATTTATTTGCCTGCCATATTAATGATTCGCCCGGTATATAATCAAAAGAAACATCATCATGCACGTGCATAATTTTTTTTCCGCGAATCATACTGGTAATAACCAGATCATTAAACTTTAATTGAATACTTTCTGCAGATTGGTAGGTTTCGTAAATGTTTAATTCACAATTTCCCATTGTAAATACCTTACGGTTTTCAATCAGTCTGTACAATTTACTTTCCGGTAAAAGGTCTACTGCAGTAGGTATATAAACACGAGAATTGGGCATTCAGTAGGCGTTTCTAAATATCAAATATGACACATTCTATCAACTTTTTTTATAATGCAATCTTAATTTTCTTTTAAGTTGATACGATAGTTCTATTTTCAGATACAAAAGCCGCACCTGCTGTAATAGGGCCGCTATTACCTTCATTCAATAATAAAACACCGGAACAAACAAGCCGCTGTTAACCATGAATAAACATACCTTTTAAAGCAAATTTTACGCTGTTTTTACAGAAAAATTTGTTCTGTACTATCAAGACGGGAGCATTTAAGAGGCTGTCTCAAAGTTGTGAGTCAGCCTCTTTATTTTTGATGTTATAACCTGTAAATTAATAAAAATTAAAAAGCCCTACAAATGTGTAAGACCTCTTATGCAGTGGTGTGGGGCGGGATCGAACCGCCGACACAAGGATTTTCAGTCCTTAAAAATTTGTATTGATATGGTCTAATATGTATTTGAAATCAATATTTTATCTCATTCTCATTTCTTTACAATAACATATAAATTCATAAAAAAACTTCTTTTGTGTGACCACTGTGTGACCAAGGTTTTGTACCTTTATTGAACAAATCAAATTTATGGCTACTGCTACTATTAAAGTGGTAATGAGAAGCCGCCCGAATAAAGATGGCACTCACCCCCTCATACTGAAGATACTCAAGAATCGTGTTCCTACGATTATTAGTTTAGGGCAATCAATAAAGAAAAGTGATTGGGACAAGATAAACCGAAAGGTAAAATCGAGCCACCCGAACTCAGCACGGCTTAATAATTTAATATTAAAAAGGATCGCGGATGTTAATGGTGTTTCGTTGGATTTAGAAACAAAGAATGAAAATGTTACAGCCATTCAGGTAAAGGAAACTATTAAGCCTCCGACACAAAGTATGTTTTTTGCACAGGCTCTATCGTACTTAAACGGGTTGAGAGATGCAAAGAAATATAATCAATATACGGCTGACAAACCAAGAATTAGGCATTTTAAAGAATTTGTGCTGAATCCGAAACCTAAAACTATCTCTGCCGATGAAAAGAAAAATGAAAGAATTACAAACAAGCAGCTAACAGAAGAACAAAGGCATGAGAATTTTAAGAAATTTCTTCTTGATAAGGATATACCTTTTACTGCCATCACTCCAGGATTATTAGAAAAGTTCACAGTGTATCTTAAAGGCAGTGGAGGCAAAGGAAAAAGAACGGTTATGAATCACCTTGTCGTTATTCGTTCGGTGTATGCACACGCTGATAGAAACAAAGTGATTGACAGTAAAGCTATTTCTCCGTTCGGAAAGAATGGTATAAAGATTAAATTTCCCGCTTCTAAAAAAGAAGGTCTTACACAAGAAGAAGTTAAACGCCTTGAGGAAGTTGAATTGACTGATTCGCGTTTCAATCATGCGAGAAACATCTGGTTATTCAATTACTATTTTGCAGGCATGCGGATAGCAGATGCGTTCACTTTAAAATGGAATGCAATCAATGACGGGAGATTATATTATTCAATGGGTAAAAATGATAAGGACGATTCATTGAAAATTCCCGCAAAGGCGGCAGCTATATTGGAAAAATACCGCCCGTTCAAAAGATCAAATAACGATTTTGTATTTCCTGATTTGAAGGATTCAGCCCATTTAAAAGATGAATTTTATTTAGAAAGACAGATAAATTTCTTAACAAGCCGGTATGACAAGTTTTTAAATAAATACGTAGGTCCTGCTGCAGGTATTGAAAAGAAATTAACTATGCATATTGCCAGGCACACCTTCGGCAATATTTCAGGTGACCGTATACCTGTTCAAATGCTTCAGAAACTTTATAGGCACGCAAGCATACAAACGACGATAGGTTATCAGGCTAATTTCATTCACAAGGATATTGATGAAGCGTTAGATGCAGTAATTGGCAAATAGTAAATGTATCATAGCTCTTAATCAGCGGGTCCAGAGTTCGAGTCTCTGCGGGGTCACTTGAAAATTAAGCAGTTATAAAGTAAAATTTTTAGCTGCTTTTTTATTGCACAAGAGTTGCACAAGCGCCTTATTCATCTCTTTTACTTGTTTTTATAAAGGTAATTACATTAATTACCGCATTTCATCCAGTAATGCGCTTTCATCTTCATCTATAGCTTGTCTTTTATATCTTTCAGCCAAGTTGAAAAGTGCAGTAGCTGTAAAAGGATATCTATTGCTGATTCGATCAGCTTTTTCTTTAAAGTATTTAGCAAGATTTCGTTCTGGCTCCCCACCACTGAATGGTAAACGAGAAGTAACGCCTCTACTATTAACGATTTCACATTCAAAATGGCTTAAAACAACATCACTGTTTAATTCTTCAATGGCACTGCAGATTTCATCAGGCGGCCAATTTTTAATATTTCTTGGAAAAGAGCCTAAAAGATTTCCTATTTCACTGTCAACCCCATAAATCCTATTAATTTCTATCGCCTTTTTTCGAGCTATATATATCCAATCATTCAGTGTACTTAAATCAATTGTGCCGTCATTTCGGCTTCCAGGAATGCCTCTCCATGCATCAAGCAACTGTCGGGCATTATTTGCAAGAGCGTATTTGGTTTTAAGTTCTTCTTCCGAAAGAGATGCTTGATTAGTATTGTCCTCAGGCATATATACATAACTAACTATTTCAGTAAAAAATTCAGGATCACGGGTTAATTTATGAAATAAGTTTATTGGTTTTTGCTCACCGTAATCCGAAGCTAAAAATGGCAAATACATCCATTCAAGTTGACTGAGCTTTTCTTGCGATAAATCATTGCGCAAATGAAGTTGCTTAAAAATTTGTCCTATATGATGGCGTTCAATTTTAAATTCTTCATCCGATTTTGTTGTTATAGCCTTTTCTAAAAGATCAGCTAGTAGTTTAGAGGAAAATTCCTTTGCATAATAAGCAATGTTGTCCAATATGATAACATTTCTATTTACCGCTTGTAAGTTCGAAATGATATACAAAGCGTCTTCATTGTTATCACGAAAAAAGTGAGGTCTCATTTTTTGCCAATATATTTTCGAGATGTCAGCATCACAATCGTCTAAGATTTCCCAAAAGCATTTTCTCTGGGGTAGATAAAGAAAAAAATTAGCGCAAGTTTCAGGATCTGAACCGTATCTGCTAACTATTTTCCACGCCCATTTAACCCATGCTTCATCATTTAATGCTTTGGTGAATATGTATTCAAGTGCGAAGGCTGTATGTTTGTTCTTTTGATCAGGACTTAACAACGCAAGAATTTTCTTTTCTTCGGTTTTGGTCAGTTTAAGTTGTGCCGCTGTTCTCGCAACAAGGTGGATAAGTTTTATTTCATTTACAAGCTCAAAAATTCCTTCGATTTTTTCTTCGACATATATTTTTCGGAAGGCTGATTTTCTTTTTTTAGCTGAAAGTTTTTCACTTTCATCATGGGACATTTCTTGTCTTTTTATTCCTTCAGGAAAGTATGGCCAATCTTCTTCAAAAAGATATTTGCATTTTTCTTTAGTCGTCTCTGGAGTATATAAATTGAATACAACTTCAAGTTTTGCCAAATCACTTTTAAGTAGCGCCCATTGTTGTTTTGAATGTTCTTTATGCTTCGATAAGAGTTGTCTTAATTCATTCCACACCAAGTTTTTTTCTTGGTAATGCGATCTACCCTTTTTCAAGAAATCTAGTAACTTGTCTCTTTCAGGAAAATTAAGATTAGGGTAAAAATCAACAAGTACAGATGTTCTTGATTCATTTCCTTCAGCAAGAATCAAAAGCTTGTCAAACAAAAAAGAATAGAAATCAATCACATCTTTTTGCGTTGCTATTCTTTCAATACGCTGTGTGTTAAATCGCCACTTACATTTATGAATAGGTGAAACACTTGCATGGTCTTGAGGTGAGATGCTAAGGAACAGCTTCCAGGCAACATCCGGCTCCGTAACCATCAATTTTTCTAAAACGTTTTTTCTTGAAGTCAAATCCGCTTGTGTTTGACGAAACCAAGGTATATACGCTGCTCTTAAACTATTTATAGGCCTATTAACAAGCTCTCCACCTGGATCTAATCTCGAAAGTTTACCCAAAATCAAGGTTGCTCGTAATATATACTCTGGTGAAAAAAGCAAATTTTCAAATGCCCATAAAAGCTGCGGGTAGTAATTGACAGAAGTAAAAAAATTGTCGTTCCTTGTACCTCCAGTAAATAATTTCATAATTGGAGGGTCACTTTGACGAAGTGAAGATTCTACTTCATTCAAAAATGATTTTGGCGAAGCCTCAGCCAAAAGTGGAAGTGTTCTATGCAAACTACACCAGGTATTACCGTCAGCTGAATGTAAAAGATCACGAATCAATATATCGACAAATGCCTGCGGGGATTGAATGCATTTTAACTTGAAATTTTCTCCAAAAACGCCAATCATTATCAAAGATTGGCAAACACCTTCTTTGAGCCAATAAGAAAATTTTGGTGCTTTGCCATATATATTTCTTAGATAACGAACTTCAGGCTCTAGTTGGAGATCAGGATTAATTTCTCCTACAACTTTTAGGAATGCCCCTCTTAAATTATCCAAATGATTTTTTGTGACAAATGCAGACAAAATAGACCACGCATCTAAGGTTGATGTTAATCGCCAAGTGTTCTTTATTTTAAGAACTGGAGGGTCTTTCTCCATTTGCCAACGAGTTAGTTTTGAAATGTAGGTTTCGTATGGTTCGCCAGCGATAAAACTGACAATTGATTTATCTTCTTCATTTCCCTCGTCCCACATCCCCAGCAATAATGCCGGCAGAATATCTATATGATGTCCGTTTTGAGCCCAAATGGGTTGCCTATTTTTTTCGAATTTTAATAGCCGTCTTAAAACAGAAAGACTCTGTCCCGAATCCCTTGTTAGTTGTTCTGCTTCCTCCCGCTGAAATCCCATTTTTTGTAATTCTTCTTCAAAACCAAGCCGCCTTATTCGAGCTAATTCTATATCGGCTTGTACAGCAGTAACATCAGTGCTTATAGGTATAATCACATGGTGACCATTAACAACAGCGACGTCTGCAAGGCTGCCAACCTGAAAGTTTGCAATTAAAATCAATGGTGCTTTGTAGGCGATTAATGTACGAAAATCATTTTCGTTATTAACAATACAGGATTTAGCGAAAATTTCCTCTTTTAAATTTTCTTGCATCGAATAGATACTTGCTCCAATAAAGGCTATTGATTCTTCAACAGTAGATGCCTTTACAGAAAGTACACTATGATCATTGCTAAAGAAAGAAGCTAATTTTGATGCTTCATTTTCTCTGCCAGAAATAACCAATCCGGTACTGATCTGATATTTTAAATTCGTACACCATTCTTGCCAAAACTGATCTATAGGGAATATATTTCCGAATGGCTTTTCTAAAAGTGTTGCAAGCCACACACCAACACTTGGTAATTGTTCTATCCATTCTTCCAAAACCAATGCATCTACGACTAAAACATCTCTCCAAAGACCAATTGACCGTTTCAATTGAATCCATTTTTCTTTATCGGCCCAGATTTTCGACGTGACAAAAACAAATGTAATTTCAGATGCTTCTGAGGCGTTAATTGATTTACTACGTTTACAAAAATCATTCTCAGCTTTCTTTTCAAAATCTTTTCCACTTCCTATTTCCCAAACTGATTTCTCAGTTGGTATTGGATATGTTCCATTTGATACTTCCAATGAACCATCATAACCAGGCAGAATTATATTATCTCCAACAGGGATCTGGATCCTATTTATATCAACATCGCTTGCTCTAATGAGTCTTCTTATCAGTAACGGCAAATATTCTTGACAATTCCTGGAATTCCAACTTGCTAAATCAGTAGATGTAATTCGCTTCATTCTAATAATTTACAGTACAAAGTTACTAATACTAAAAATATTAGTTATATCAAATTTATATCATATATAAACCACATTTATTTCTTCGTAAGCGGTGGAAATGATTTGTTTGGAAGGGGGAAGCCTTTTATGCCCTCGTTAAAAAATAGGTTCACAAATCAAATCACAACTGAATTTCACCTAAGGAAGCAATTCAACTGGTCAATTTCAGATAACATTGCAAAAAATCAATTCGGAAAATCGCTATGTTGACAGTGGACTTAGCAACAACAATTGTAACCAGGCATTCACACAAAACCACTGCATGTTTTTTTGTTTTTAGTACAACATGGGTGTACAACTGAACTTAACATCTTTTGCGATATTTTAATATTCACTTAGTTTTCAAAAATGCGCTTACAATTTAGCTTCACTTTAAATCAGTCCTTCAGATTAAATATGAATGGTGGCACTAAAAGTTCATATCTTTAAAAAGAAGATCGTTTATGAAAGCTTTTTTATCCTATCGCTTCGGCGATGACACTAATACAATTCAAAAAATTTTAAAAGATAACGATGTGCAAGTTTTTGATGGCATGTCTGATTTAACAATAGGAAAATCTTTGCAACAAGCTATTAAGAATTCTATTAAAGAATGTGATTTTGTTATTATTATCTATACAGAGGCTAATTCGAATATAGCCTTTGAAGCCGGGGTCGCCTGTGCCTTAAATAAACCAATTCTTTCAATAGTATCAACAAACTCGACAGATGAACCAGACTTCCTTTTTGACTCAATCCTCGTTAGGTCTTCGCCCGACGAATATGAAAAAATCAAGTTTAGCTTTGATCTTTTCTTGAAAAATATTAAGCCCAAAACTACTTCTTCATACGAACTAAGACGTTCTAAGTATCATAAATTTTATGGCGGTGGAGAGGCAATTGATATTCGATACGAAAAGCTAAACAGTTTATGGAAATCGCTTGATGATTCACATCAGAACATTGAAAATTTTTTTAAAGAAGTTTTCAATCAATACAATATCAAGTTTGTTGAAAATAGTTTATCGACCGAAGACAGATTTAATGCCGATTTTTCGATTTGGAGTGATGCCCTTTCTTCGATTATGGGTAATCCAATCTTGGTAGAAATTAAAAGGAATCTTAATCAAAATAATGTTTCAACTTTTTTAGATCAACTTACTAAATTTAATAATAGCTATAACTATTTAATTTTTTATAAAACGCTTAAACCAGAAAGTTTTTCATTGCCGAACTCAAACAAATATCTCTTTATTAAGATTGAGGATTTTCTACAGAAATTAAAACTGAATGATTTTGATAATTCAATTCGAATTATTAGAAATGAGATCGCACATAAAGTAAATTAATATGCCCAACTATTCAAAAGCTCGGTTGGCCGATTTTTTAGAGGTGTGCGATAATGGCGAAACGAATCAGCTTAAAGGCAAATCCTTTGAAAATTTAGCATGCTATCTTTTTGAAACAATACCAGGAGTAACCATCGCTCTCAAAAACCAGATGAATGCTTTCCAAAACGAAGAAATTGACATTGCGATCTGGAATGAAAAATCAAGATTTGGTTTGAATTTTCTACCTAATATATTTCTTATTGAATGTAAGAATTGGAGCAATCCCGTGTCAAGTATTGAAGTCAATTGGTTTTGTCAAAAACTTGCCTCAAGAGGATTAGATTTTGGAATCCTAATTGCAAACAATGGCATAACTGGTAATATGGGTGATTTAAACGCCGCCCATAATACAATTGCTTTTCATCTTTCACAAAAACGAAATATTATAGTTATAACGAGAGAAGAAATAAACAGTCTAAAGAACACAGCTGAGACTGTACAATTAATAAAAGAAAAACTATGTTTACTCGCGGTGTCTGGAAGAATAATTTGATCGTCAAGTAAAGACAATTTGACATTTACAATAACATCATTAAACAATGGCTTTCTTTTAGATGCCAACTCCTAAACTTCTTATGGCATCATCTTATATTAAATATTACCCGGTAGATAATGGCGACCAATCTTTGATTTCAGTTAATGAAAATGGTTACGAAACGCATATTATGGTTGATTGCAACATACGAGAAACAAGCAAAGGAACAACTGATCCTACCCAATATGACGTTAAAGCAGATTTATTGACAGTTCTTAAAAAGAAAAAGGTGAATGATGTTGAAAACGTGTCTTACACCGACATTTTTATTTTAACGCATGGTGATGATGACCATTTACACGGATTTGAAAGTAATTTTTATCAAGGTGATCCTAAAAACTACAAGAAAGCAAATAAAGAAAAAGGAGAGATTTTAATTGATGTTTTATGGTTTTCTCCAATGGTAATGGGTTCCGCAACGAATGATGATGAGCGATGCTTTAATAAAGAAGCAAAAAGGCGAATAAAGCTTCACCAAGATAAAAGTTCAGATAAAGATTTACCGGGTAATCGTATAGTAATTGTCGGATATGATGCAAATGAAGACTTAAGCGGCTTGGATTTGGTGCGGCGAGTTCCTGGCGACGTTGTAACACGCTTTAATGATAGAGACCTCAAAACTTTTTCAATTTTTATTCACTCACCTTATCAGGAACACTTAACGGATGAAGAAGTCGACAAGAACCGTGTTAGTGTGGTTTTTCAGGCGAGGTTTAAAGCGAATGCAACTACTAATGATTTTTGCACGCTTGCAATGTTTGGAGGTGACGCAGATCATGAAGCTTGGGCAACTATTTTGGATAAAACCAAAAGACATAAAAACGACGTTAATCAAAAAGCTCTAACTTGGGATTTGTTTTTAGCTCCTCATCATTGTTCCTGGACTTACTTTAACTGTACTCCTCAAGAAGATTATCCTACACCTGTTGCAACATCCTTAGAAATGTTGAACTACAAACGTGGAACTGCAAAAGTGATTGCTTCCTGTAAAGAGATAAAAAATAATGCAGATAATCCACCTCATTATAAGGCAAAAGAACAGTATGTAAAAAAGGTTGGAGACGAGAATTTTCTGAATACAGCAGTTGCTAATAAATCCGGTAAAACGCCTCAACCTATAATTTACGAAGTAACAGCCCAAGGACCTGTAAAGCCTAAAAAAGCAGAAGGTACTGCGGCTGCAACAGGCGGCTCTACTTTAGGTGCAGTAAATAATACTTCATCGTATGGCTCAAAAGCTCTATAGTTCAGCTTTACAGAGCTTTGAACAGAATATCGAAAATATAAGGTTATTAGAGTCTTTAGAAGAGCTGAAAAGATATTTGAAGAAGAGATCTTTAAAGCTTCTTTCTTGGAATGAAAAATATATTGCCATTCCTTTAAACATAGTGGTTGAACTACCTCCCTTAGGAACATACCAGAATATTGATATTCGTAGTATTGAACCGGTGCTAATTGTTATAAATGTTGAACAATATCCATCTACAGCACCGATTGTTTATCCGGACCGTTTGGATTTCCCAAAAGATCAGTTAGCGCATTTATACGTGGCAAAGAAAGGGAAGCCGCCAGGCTTTTGCCTTGTCAGAGGTGATTTTACTGAATGGTATTCTAATAAAAGACTTAAAGACCTGGCTATCCGCATAGAAAACTGGTTACGCGATGCTGCATCAGGCGAATTAACAGAAAATGGAGATCAGTTTGATCCTCTTCGATTGGAAGGATATAGTGGAACAGTAATTTATGATTACGATATGTTAGTTAATATCGTTAACGAAAAAAAATCTCTTCTTACTAATTTAAACTACGCTGTAATATTATTTGAAAGTGTGCGGGATGAGGAAACCATTTCCTTTAAAATGATTAAACAGATAACTCTTGAAAACATTAAAGAGTCGCTTGAAGATTTTGAAAAGGAAAAGCAAAAGGACAAAAGCATTCCTTCGAAAAAATATTATCATTATGGTTATTTGGTTTGGTCAGATAATGAACAATCTTTTAATAATTACTCAGTAACCTTGCCTGAAGACTGGGAAAGTTTCAAAGAATTTTGTGCAGAATTCGGCATTGATACAAACCATCTTGAACGACACATTGCAGAGCTTGATACCAACAGTTACTTATTTTTTCCCGTTATTGTAGCTATAAAAAGACCCAAAAATGTAATAGGCTTTTCCGGCAATATTGAATTTATAAATTTTTATTTTAGAGTTGATACTCCTGATGTGGCTGACGAAAAGGTTATTAATAATATACCGGTAAAATTTCAAAAACATAATCAGCCATTAACTTTAAAGAAAGCTAAAGAAATATCCGGTGAACAGGTTGAATTAAATAAGTATTCTTTAATCGTTGGCTGTGGTGCACTTGGTTCTAAGATAATAATGCACTTTGCAAGAGCAGGTGCAACAAATTTCATGATCGCCGACAATGATGTTTTATCCGCTCACAATCTTGTAAGACATGCAGTCCCATCAAATTCAGTGGGTTTAAACAAGGCAACAGCGATAAAAAAGGAAATAAACAATATTTATCCATTCGAAAAGCTTTCCATTGTACCAATACCACTTAGCGGTGAAATATTTTTATCTGATGATTTAAGTAAAGTTTTTACTTGGATTTTCGATTTTACCGCATCAAATGTTTTTCTTCAAAATCTTGTGAATTCGCAAATAGATATGGCAACAAGGGTTTGCAGAGTATTCATTTCTGATTTTGGAAACTTAGGTATTCTTTTTTTTGAAGGAAAAGATAGAAATCCGCGCGTAGATGATCTGCAAATAATGCTGTACTCTCAATATAAAAGAGTTGAAGAAATTTCGACTTGGCTAAAAAATGAATTATCAGCTGAATCACATAATTTTAATGTGACTGTAGGTATAGGATGCAATTCCGAAACCACTGTTCTTTCAGATGATATTGTTAGTATGCATGCTGCTTATTTTTCAAACATAATAAAGCTTGAATCACATAAGGAGCAAGCAATTAATGGGAAAATATTATTGAATTTTATACAAGTTGAGCCTTTCTTACACACTTCTCAGAAGATGTTGGAAATTTCACCCATGGATGTGTTCACAGCAGTCAATGATCCATCATGGCAAATAAGAATGAAGCCTGGAATTGTCGAATTAATGAAAAAAGAAATGGGGTTGGCAATGCCACATGAAACCGGTGGTGTTTTTGTAGGTGCGGCTAACTATAAAACTAAGGTTATTCATGTTGTAGACTTAATTAAGGCGCCACCGGATAGCGAATCTAATCCCGCGTGTTTTTTTAGAGGAGTAAAAGGTTTACCTGAGGCAATTAATGAAGTAAACGAAAAAACAGCAAATCAGCTTGGCTATATAGGTGAGTGGCATACGCATCCTTTTGGTCCAAATACTATGAGTGGTACAGATTCGAATACAGTGAGAAAATTTAAATCGGAGTTTGAGAATCTGCAAACTCCTTTGCCAGTCTTTTTATTGATTCTAACCCCTACACACATTCTGCCTTATGTGTTTTAAAAGGAAAATAAATGTTTGATAATTATACTTTAAAAGCAAGATTTTATCCGGTTATTATTCTGTTTCTTCCATTTATAGTTCTCGGCTTGTTTTACTCATTCGAATTTCAATCAGTACTCCATTTCTTTTCATCGGTCGGTATATTAAGCGCCTTAACTTTTTTGTTTTCTCAGTTAGGAAGAGATCAGGGTAAAAAAAGAGAACCTGAGCTATGGAAAAATTGGGGTGGAACGCCATCCATTCAAATATTACGTTTGAGAGATCAAAATATAGATAAGCATACCAAACTAAGGTATCATCAAAAGTTACAAACTCTATTTCCCGTCACTACCCCACCCGATCTATCAATGGAAACAAACAATCCGAATGAAGCTGATGAGATTTATAGAGCATGGATACAATTTTTAATTACCAAAACGAGAGATACAAAGCAATACGGTCTATTGTTTAAAGAAAACATCAATTATGGCTTCAGAAGAAACTTATGGGGTTTGAAAAAAATTGCAATTATATTGATCGTTTTGCTAATTATATTCAACTATAGCTTCTGGATATATAAAATCAAACTATGGAATCCAATACTTTTGCCCAGCGCTTTCATTTATTCAACAGGTGTTTTAGTTCTAATCCTTTCATTTTGGTTATTTATTGTCTCAAGAAGTTGGGTTAAATCCGTTGCATTTTCATATGCAAGTAGATTATGTGAGACAATTGAAACTTTATAATACTTTATTGATTATTTAGTGCACGAATAGAAGCCGAAAAAAGTTAACTTCAATTTTCTTTCCCATATCATTGTATTTATGCAGGTTATTTGTTTGGAAGATGAAGCATTTTATTCGCTCGTTGAACAAGTAGTACAGCGTATTAAAGAACAGCGCAACATACAACAAGATAAGTGGATATCTGATGAAGAAGCAATGCATGTGCTTCGAATAAAAAGCAAAACAACTTTGCAGAAATTAAGAGACGAAGGAAAGATTAGATTTTCACGTCCCGAAAAGAAAATAATATTGTATGATCGCGATTCAATTAATGAATATCTTGAAAAACATGCAAAAGAAACTTTTTAGCATATGAACGACCAAGAACAACAATTTAAAACAGGATTCAATAACGGCTATCTTTTGGCTAAACATGAGTCAGGCCTCATTAATACCATCACAAAAAATCTTCATGTTGAAAATAATTATGTTGATGGTCTTATTGCAGGTAAAGAAGAGTATGAATTAGAATTAACTAAAGAACTTGATGAACTACAGAAATTGAGGGATAAATCTATAGACAGGGATAGAGATTTAACCCTTTGATAAAGTTCTTGGAAGCCAAGTTTTAGTTGCATATTCCTCATTCATTTTCTCTGCAAAACTTTTATAACGCAACGTAGGATTTAAGAAAGGAGCTTTAATTAACTTATCGCATTCCACACGTAAAAATTTTACATATGATTGCAACTTATTTTCAGTGATAATATGAATTTTTGGTGTTACACCATTTATACTTTCCTTATAATACAATTGTGCTTCATCAATCTCCTCACAATCGATTTCATCATCTTCATCTAATTTTGATTTAAATAGTTTGCCGCGCATAGCAATAATTGGAACAAACATTGCAAAGCCCACTGGCGATAACGCTATAGCGCTTTCAGATTTCAGAAAACTCAATATTTTTTGTATTGCATCATATCCGCTATTGCGATTAGGTTCACGGTTTTTTTCTTCATCCTTTCCTGAAGTAGCTGTTAAACCATATCCTTCATTTTTATCTAAAACAAAAAAATTATTGAATTCATCTTTACAGGCTAAATGTTCAAGCCACCTCTTTCCGTCATCGTTGTAAGAATAGAGTGATGAAGACATGAATCTATTTGTTTGCGAAGAAAAGAGAACCCAGGGAGTTTTTGCATACTTACATTCTATAATAAACCAGACATCATACACAATCTGTTCAGCAGTGACTCCTCTATACAATGCAATGACATCAATCTCTCTGCTCAGCTGTGTATTCGAATCCGTATATACGAAGGACTGAGCAACACTTAATCCAACCTTTTGGAATTCTTTTGCAACTTTCATTTCAAAAGGATAGCCATTTCTTTTAAGAAAATCTATCGTTGTTACTTTTGGATCACTCATTGGAACAAATTAATAAAATTAATTTGAAGGGATAGTTTTAATTCGCTCTTTTTGCTTAACTCTCTTAATTGAATTAAAGGGGTACGGGGTCTTCCCCGTTAATGCATTTGGGAACAAGGAAACTATCGTTTCCTGTGACAAATGCAATCCTGCAACAGTTTCTTATTCTTCCATTTCTAAATCACTTTCAGTTATACTGAAATCCCTATACTTTCTTATATCTTCAATTGATGACACCTCCGGAGCTTCACAATCATCAATGTCAATAACACGTTCGTGTGATTGACTTAACTCATCTTCATTTCTTAATGCTTGTAATTCGTCAAGGACATTTTCATCAGTATTCAGCTTTGATGAATAATCCTTTTCAACAGGGTCTTCCTTTTCTAACAGTTGTGGTTTTTGAGTACGAAGCTGATCGACGTCACTAAGCATTTTAAAATCTTTCTCGCGTTGGTCAAGTTCTTTAAATTTAGATTCATCAAAACCCAATTTTGAGAATCTAAATTTTCGACCTTCAATCATAACACCCTGTATTGAATCGTTGCGATAATAAGGCAAGCAATTTTGTTCAGTAAGCCGTTGCAAAAAATCTTGTTGAGAATTTGCTGCTGTAAATGTGTTTTGTAAAATTTCAAGCAGCTTGTTCTTACCTGTTTCTCTAACATTTTGTACTGCTTTAATTATTTGTTCTTTTGTTTGTGAACGATCAATTCGGTGATTAATTTTTGAAGCACATAATTCAGGAAATTTTTCTTGTTGAAATTTTTCAAGTTCAAGCTTCAAATGTTTGAACTGTTGTTTTGATATTCTGCTTGAATATCCATCTAACTTGACGCCGGCAGTGACGCAATGTAAATGATCGTGGTTTTTTTCTGCATGATGAATGATAATGCTTAATACATTTTTGGCTCGAAGCTCAATATATTTCTCGGCGATATCTTTCAGCATCGCTTTTGTAATAATGCCTTTATTTTTCGGACTAAAACTCAAACAATCATGGAAGAGTTTTACGTTATCCTTACGATGATAAATGCGATAACTTTCATTTAGTTTGAATTCTTTAATGATATCATCAACTCTTGTTGATCGGATATGATTTTTTAAAATAACTGTAGCATCAGATTTTATCTGATTGAATTTTTCCTTTAAACTATAACGCAAAACATATTGAATAAGCTGCGTGCCATTTGATTTCCTTGACATTGATTTAATCAGCACGGTCGAATATTTAATCGTTTTTAAGTAAAGACAGGATAGTAGTTTCAAGGGTATTGAACTTATCAATGATTGCACCAATCAAACCATTTGTTTGATTTGATTTGTCACTCAATGATTGCAAATCAGTGTGAAAAAGTACTAATACCTCTCTTATTTTTCCAATGATCTTTTTGTCAATATTGGGTGTGTTGGTAAGTAAATGCAGACATACATTTTTGATAACCATAGTAACACTGCTGTTTGTTTGTATAGAAGCGTTTTCTAACAGGCGTTGGTGTTTGTTATTAAACGAGATGGTATAACTTTTATATTCTTTTCGATGTTGTTGTTTCCATGCTTTTCGAACGGAAGCCCAATATAATTTTTTTGCTGCCACAATCTCATCAGTAGTACCATGTTCAAGTAGTCCTTTAGACTGCAGGTATTCGTACATAGCGCTTCCTTTTTTAAGACTTCTTTTCATATCAATTAAATGATAGTAGTGCTGGTTGATGAGGCGCGATTTTATTTGTAAGTTGGTATCCTGCGCTTGTATTCAATTGCCTAAGCCAAAAGTTTTTATAGTATGGAACTGTTTTGCACCGCAATGGTGCCGCATTATTAATTAGTATGATTGCCTCTTCCGTCGTGCGTAATTCGTCAGGTGTTTTCAATTCACGCACTCTTTCAATATTGTTGTTGTCAGTGTAACTATACTTTCCTAATATCTGCGATAGCTCTTTACAGGTATGCAATGGTTGTCCCTTAAGATACACCTGTGAGCCGCAATTCGTTTTTATTTGATGAGCTTCTGCTTGTCCATATTGAGAAACCAAGGCCATTTCATCCTGCATACAAAGCAGGATACCGGCATTAAATTTTCTAATGTTGGAAATAGTTGTTGAAAGCGATGGAAAGCGCATTGTTGCAGCTTCATCAAGCAAGAAAAATATAGAGCGTTCATTCTTCTTTGGAATGCGTGATAGCACATGATTGAATAAGGTTTGAAAAAATAAGGCAGACAATGGCTTGAAGTATAGAAGATCTTTCAACGGATTACAGACATACAAGGCAACACGTTCTCGGCGTAGCAAAGAAAAGTCAATAGAGTTACTCGCTGTTGTCTTACATACTTCCGGGTCACTGAATAAACTTAACGCTGTGCGGGTTGTTGCAATGATGGATTGAAGTGTTTTATCGCCAACTACAATGGTTGCTTTATATGCACTTAACAAGTCTTCATCATGAGCGCGAATAAAGAGCTTATCAATTGCCTGATCATGAGAAGTCGCAAATTTTTCAACGAGACGTAACACGTTTTGCAGTGTCCTGTATTTCGGTTCTGCATGAAATACCAGGTATCGTGCAAAGAGACTAATCAACATGATGCCACTCTGTTCCCAAAATATATCTCCCTTACTTTCTCCGAGCGCATTGCGCACAATTAATAGTGCAACCTTTTGTATATCTGAAATAGAAACGCATTGCAGCAAAGGATTAAAAGTTTCAGAGTTTAAAGCATTTGAAAAGTCAAGCCGTAATATTTTATAGTTCTTCTTTGCTAAATATGAGCTTGTATGTTCATACACTTCACCCGAAACATCATTAATAATAATTGAAGAGCTGCCACGTGCCAACGACGCAACCGAACTCATAATCACAACGCTCGATTTTCCTGAGCCGGTTGGCCCAAACAATGCGCAGTTGGTATGAGAAAGTTTTCTGGTTAATGCTTTACCTCCCGTTACTGCAAACCCATGATTCCATCGTGATAGGAAAGTAGTGCTGTCTCCAAATGAGGCTTTATACTGATGGTCAACAGGCTTTGATGGCTTTAATAATACACCGAAAAAAATGAAGACAATTATTATAATGATAGTTGTGGTCATCTTTTAAGCAGTTTAAAAAGTGATTCACTGATTACCACTAGTAATCGCCCAGACAACTCAAGACACCAAGCAATCGCATACACCACTGCTCGCAGAAAAAAGGAAATAGCAGACCTGATAAACTGCAGCATTAAAAATCATTAAAAGTTTTGAATAAGACCCTATTGTTGTGAATCACTACTTACATATTCCTGCAGTTCATTTTGAGTATCGTAGCCATACGCTTTTAATTCTGCGCCGGCATTCTTAAAATATTGTTGCCAGAAGTATTGTATATTTTCTATCTGTTGATCTGCATGTATTCCAGTTTGAGAGGCTGTAGCTCCATAGACGAAAACCTGCACTCCTGTAAGATTGGGAATAGCTTGAAAGTCATGTAATTCTTCAACTTTTTTATCTATATCATTGTTGGGTACTGTAGCCATTCTTGTAAAATCATATTTGTGCTCAGCATCTTCATTAACCATATCACTGAAAATAATTATGGAGTTTGTGTATATATAATTATGCTTCCCCACTGCGCTATTTGTTACTTCATTGAAAGAAGAGGAAAAGTTTTTGTTAGGCATTAGAAGAGATGTTGATTCATGTATCGCATTTAATATGTCAGTATAATTTGCACAGACTTTTCTTTGTGCTCTTTCTTCATATAAGCTATCTTTCAATGCCGGTGCGATTGAATCGTCAAGAAATCGCGTAAGCCGTACTTTAACAGAATCATCTTTTGCAATTTGGCCGTCTGAGAGATTAGAGAAATTAATTTGAGAGAGGTCAAGCGTATATATTCGTTGTGCTTTCGTCATACTGCACTCATCAATGAACTCGATCGTTAGCTTGTCTTTATTACACAGGTTATGCAGAACTGTTTTCTCAATAACAGACAAATATTTATTCCATAAGTCGTTCGGGATACTATTTGAATTATCAAGTAATATGATGTAGTTAGTTCTTTGTTCGGTACAGCTTGTAAAACAGAGAGCGATTAGAAATAATAGTATTAATGATGACGTTTTCATAAGGGTTATTTTAAAATAATTATACTTGTGGTTGCACGTTTTTAATTAGATCTGTGTGGCCGTTTTGTTGGTCGCGTTTAATAATTACCAGCTGTGATTCATCACTGATAATTGATTTAGTATATCGATCCAACGCTTCTGTTATAAAGCTTTCCTGAGTTTCACAAAAGTGCCCGGCCAACACTTCTTTTTCAATACCTTTTTTGCTATTGTAATTCTCTTTATAAAGTCTAAACTCCTGGAGAAATGCCCATTGTTCCTGGCATCTTTGTTTGAAATGTATTTCCATTGCATGCTCATTCTTCTTAATGGTTTGAGACTTTTTGGCAATGATTTTATTGAGCTTGTTTATTGCAATTGTATTCTTATAGGCTGCATGAAATCTATTTTTTTCATAGGCATAGTATCCAGCCACGACCGGTGCAATCATACCGAATATTATTCCGATCAATGTGAGGTCACCAAGACCATGAATACCTTCAAGAGAACTGCCTCTTGCTTTGCATAACACAAATACACCACATTCATATGCTATGACTGCAAGAATGTAAAATACCATTTTCCCAATATGACGTTCAGGTAGTTCATCAGAATTATATTTAGGTTCGTTGAATAATTGAATAAACAAGAGTTCAAATAACTTTATAAAAACAAAGGTTGCAAAACAAGCAAATGCAAGTTGCGCTATAAGGCCAACTAACCCAGGTATTGGAAGTAACACATAAGCTGCAAAAGAATTAAATCCAAACTCTGCCATGATAGAAATGATAATTAAGGCCGTATATAATCTGCGTTTACTCTTTATCCCGGGTAATTCATCTGATGAAATAAATGGTAGCTTAAGGCATTTATTCAATACTTCAGTATGTTGTTTGATTTCTTCACTAAGAAGCTTGTTTTGCTTCTGCAGCTTTGCAGCTAATGAAAGCGTTTCTCTCATTAACCAGTTCATTACTTGGGTGGCGAACGCTTTAATGCCTTCTACATTTTTAAACCATTGATTGTAGTATAAGTGAAACCAGAAAAGTCTTGGAAGAAAATGTTTTGTGATGTTTTTCATTGCTATTGTTTTAATTTTTTCTTATACTATTTTTTCGAATGGTTATGAACGGTTAGGAATTTTTATATGATGTAAACAGATATTAAAAACAACCTGCTTATTTTGTTCAGCAGGTTGTTAAATGAGTCGAGGGCTTATTTTTTTAATCTTCCATAGTTATAAGTTTTAGTGGTGAAGAAATATGGCTGAGGTGTTTGCATTTTGTATTCATAATTCTGAAACAGGTTAGCAGTAGTTAGGGATATATCTCATTATTTTTTAATCCTAACTTGTACATTGCGGGTATTGTTAAGAGTATTATTTTATTGTACTTCATATACTGTTATTTGATGAATAGTTATTGTGAATTAGTAATTATGCTTTATGTAAAAACAAAAACTCCATACATCTTCAGATGCATGGAGTTTGTAACAGTTAGGAAAGATAAATTATCCAGTATTCATAAAGCCTTCGATGTAGCTCTGCCCTTTAATATCTTTTAAAGTGAACATAGCATTGGAATATTTGCTTTTTAAAAAGGAAATTGCATTGTTAAAAGTTTCAGCCTCAATATTTAAATTAAGGATAGCCATTTGATAACTAAATCCTTTTTTATCAGATGGCACAGCTTTAGCGACCCAATTACCCTTATGAAGTAAATCAAGCACTTCACATATTTCATTTTCTACGACTCTCATTATTTGCGTTTCATCGTTTTCATCATCTTCTAATCCGTAATCATCTTTTGCTGAATCAATTTCAGTCGTTTCCTCATTGCTTTTACTATACTTATGTTCGCCGTAATCAATATTTTCATTATGGCTTATAGTACCAAACGTGTTTTCGTATTCCTCCTTTAATTTTTTTTCATAATGCTCACGAATATCAAGCCAGTCGCGCTGAGTAAGCGATTTGGGTTCTTTTGTTCCTGCTTTTTCTTTGTACGATGCAACCAATTGGGAAAAGGCCTTTGAAGCAGCAATGTTTTTTTTCACCTTTTCACCTGTTTCATTTTTTCCAAAAAATAATGTCAAGGCTTTAATAATCTCATCTTCGCTAAGGATCCCGATCTGCCATTTATAAAAAGGATTGTATTTTTTAATGTAATATTCTTCCACCTTCTTTTCCGTAGTTCTTAAAACAGAAAGAATGTAGCGGTTAATGCGTCTGTTTTGAATGGTTAGTTCCAGGCTTGTTTGAGTTGTTGAATTAATTGAATGCATTCTTCGATTGCGTATTTATTCATTTCCTTTATTTGTTTTTCAAGCCATTCCAAGCAAAAACCTAAATCCATTTTATCAAACAGGTATGGATTGTATTTTTCAGTACTGAATGTTATCTCATTTCCTTTTTCGTCTTTAATACAATAATTATTTTCTTTAAGCAATTGCATTAAAGCTTTATCTCCTGAAATAAAATCACCAATCAAGTTTTCATATTCATTAAATCTTTCCCTATGCCTGTTGTAACTGTTTAACACCTTTATATCCAAATCATATTCAAACCAGTTGAGCTCTTCCATCGCTGCTCCAAGTGGAAATTCTGTAAGACTAACACCCAATACCTGGCTAAAAAATCCATCAATTGTTTTTTGATTTTTCCGGCTTTTTTCCGGGTGCATTAAAATATCCGCTATCTCATTTCTGATCTTTTCCTTACGCCTGTTTTCAAAATACAAATAGAGATATTGGGCTAATCTTCTCGTTTTATAATAAGCTATAAAACGGCTTATAGTATCTGCCTCCGATTCCTTTAGTTTTGCTTCAAACGCATCTCCTTTAATCATTGGGGTGGCAGGATTCTGATTATTTCTGAACTGGTCAATCCATTTTGTACAATAATCACAAATCTCTCTTTCCTTTATTTCATAGTCAGGTAAATTTCTATACACGAGGTAGTATTTATGCAAATGATTTCTCCATCCTGCATTACCAAGTGGAAGCGCAAGTAAGGCTTCATAATTTTTATCGCCTACTTCTATAATGCGGCTTACCAGATAATTAATAGCGCCGGTATCTCCAGGTTTGAAATCAGCTTTGGAATACTTCTCTGTTCTTATTTTAAAAGTATTGAGGTTGTCCAATAAAAACTGTCTTGGCATGCCTGAGTACACAATAGCGCTCATAACTTTTGAATAATATTTTTCTCCAACGTCCTGCAAAAAAGCATAACCCTGTTTTTGTTGCTGTACCTGCATTCCATCTTGCGCCTGTTCATAAAGCCTGTAATCAGTAAGTATTACAGATATTTTTCCTCTCAGCGCGTCATCTTTCTCTAATACAGACATTGCTTCATCGGCGGCGGACTTATAAATTACATTAACACCATTTGCTTCTAATGCTTTTACAATTTTGCTTTCCTTATTTAATTCGTCATCAAGCAACAGAAGTTTCCACGGTTTTTTGTCATCATTTGTTACACGTTTTCCAATTTTGCGTTTGTAATCCATTATCAGACTTTTTGCTTTTTCAGCAACAGCGTCTATTGCTCTTTCAATACTTGTCTCGTTGATAATAGAAAATCCTTTTTCAAACTCTGCTAAGTAACTTTCATAATTTTGATGGAATGCTAAATGCATTTCTTTGATATAATTTTCAAGTTCCTTTTTCACATAAGCAGACCCTTCTGTTTTCAATTTTTCCGATAGGTAAGGTATTTGATGAATCTTTGCGTTTACAATTCCATCTGGGTTACAAGCGAAAAGCTGCACGTCTTTTAATTCAAGCGGCGAAAGGGTTTTTAATTTCTTTGCCGCATCAATAAAGTCTTGCGGTTTAGCAGGGAGTTGAACAAAGCTGTGACCGACAAATTTTAAAATTTCGCTTTGTGGATGTCTTTTATAGACCTGTTTGCGTGATAGGAAGGAAGAGAAAATTATTGGCAGATTTATATCTTTTAAACGCAGTTGCTTTGCCAATTCGATGCCATATAATTCCTGCATTTTGACGCATTGGCCCTTTTCGTTTTGATCGAGCTCGCAGAGAATAGTTATAGCGCTATATTCATCAGCTATTTTAACATTAATGAAGAAATCAGAAATGGAAACGATATTTTGACTAAGCAAAAAGCCTTCTTTAAATCCTATTTGCAGTATTTCTAAATTGGTATGCTTCATTGTTTTAATTGTCATTGGAAGTAAGAGTTAGCCCGTTTTCCTTTGTTCCGGTTTAAAAAAATAAAACAACTCTAAGTTTTTATCTTTTTGCTGTAGGAGGCATACGCTTTGAATTTTCTCACCGGTAAGCCATTCCTTTATTCGTCTTCCGGGTCCTTTCTTGACTTGAGTTTTAGAGTCTTTATAATCGTAGGTTAAAAACAAAATATTTGCAGTAGAGGTTTTATGGGATTCCATGATGTATTTTACTAAATATGAATCAGCTAAGTCACGTAAATCCCTCGCCGTTTTAAAATTGTTTTTCATTATTATTTCAAGTTCATTTATTTGAACTGGCTCAATAACTTCTTCAGTAATCATACTTCTATCAATAAAGTTTAAGAAGTATTGAGATAAATACCTTTTTTCTGACATTAATAAAGAAGCATTTCGTTTTAATTCGAACCAAACAGTATAGTGAATTTTTATTTTATTTTTAAGTTCAGTCAGCAGATATTTTAGCTTTAAATAGTATCCCTTTTCCAAACTTGATATGAAAATATTTGTATCAATTACAATATGAGTAAATTTATTAAACTGAAAAGCCAATTTCTTCTTGTCACTGTTAGATAATGACAGTGTTTCTAATTCTTTTATTTGGTCTTTTGCCCAGTATTCGGAATATACTTCTACTATATCTGTAGCTTCTATGTTCTCGGATTTTTGGTCTAAAAGAATTATAGAATACAGCGAATCGATTAAGTTGAAAAAATTCTCTATTGATTGTTCAGTTGTATATGCTAAATCTGCTCCTTCTTTAATAAAAATCGCATTGGGCACATATTTTTTATTCAACTCTATCATTGTTTTATAAACAGAAAGTTTATTTGAGGCTGTAAAAAGAAGAAGTTTGGTTTTGTAGTTATTTTTTATATGCTTGATAACTCTGTAGCTCTGGAATTCTCTATAATCATAGATATGATTTTCATATTCAAACAATCTCAGATCACTTATTACAAGATCAACAGACTTTCCATTGTCATCAAGGTCTTTTATTTTTTCAATGTATAATTTAATTATGTCTTCGGAATTTTGCCCATCAATAGGTATTATTTCTATAAAGCTATTATTAGGTTGCTCATTTTCGTAGAGAACTAATCTTAAAAACTTGCTCCACTTTTTCGCTTTGTCATCTATATAAATTATTACACGAGGATTCTTTCTTAGCTCCTTTATTTGTTCTTTTACAAAATCAAAATAAACATCTTTTAGATGCGCTTCTTTAATAATGTTGAACTTGTTATCCCTCTTCTTTCTATTAGTTATTGCTCTAAATTTTTCCTCATATTTTTCAGACTTCCACTCTAAGGTTTTTGTCGGTTCATTTGTATATTTCAGTACTTCGTAAATAATTTCTGGTTTGGATAAATTATGCGTTGTAGTTATTTGGTATAGAAAATCATAAGCTTCGTATAATTTAATTAGTCCATAATGATTTGCCTGTTCATGTTTAACGCTAATTAAATCAATGTGTGCTCTAAAATACGGCAACAAATTTTCTCTTTCAGCTTTCTCAAATGTGGAAAGTCCTTGAAACGAATAAGGTAGATGAATAAAGCTTACACCCTTGGATAGAAGAATAGTATTTAAGGGATTATGCTTTACCAATTTTTCTAAAGCCAAGAATGAATACATTACACAATGGTTATTATATTGTTTTAAACGAAGCCATTTCAATATATCAACTCCTTTCTGTTCCTGTCTTTTTGCATTTTCAACTTCTCCATTAATATTAATGAAAATTACAAGTTCATCATCTTTACCATCTCCAATAATTTCCTGAGCTATTTCTGAACAAGTTTTACTCTCGGTAACCTCGCTACCATTTTCATCTTTAACTATGTCGCCATTTTCATCTTCTTTCTTTTTTCTTAATGACAGTATTTTACTATCAGTTGCTTTACCTAATTTTTGATAAAGTATTTTAGCAAAATCTTCATTGGTATCAATAACAGCTAGCTTCATAGATAAAGTTTTAGAGAGTCGCTTTCGTGTGCAATTAAGTAGTAGTGACAGTTAGTAATCCATAAGAAGTGCGTCACGCAAAATTCTTAGTGCTGATAGATATTCAGAATCAAATACTTCAGAATCTTTAAATTTGCTTAGATAATCAATCACCGTTTCAGCCTCTTTCGTTTTTACGCTGTTAACTTTATCTTCTATTAAAAAATAATTGTCTATTTTTTTTGCGTCTTTTGCACTGCTTGGCATAAGACATTTGTGCAAAAATTCTAAACTTGCCTCGACTTTGTCTTGCTTATCTCTATCTTCTTGAGTTATTAAAATTCCTTTATCCATTTTTATGTAGGTTTAAAATATTCAATGCAGTAAGATATTTAGCGTTATCATTTTTAAACAATGCTTCTCCAACAGCTAATACATGCTTAAAATGTTTACTCTCTGAACCGTGGTGATGATCGCATAATTCAACAAATCCTCTTGGTAAAATTTTTCTTATACTACTCATTTGGCTTTTTAAAAAAGCTTTTTGTGAGATATGATAATAAACTGAAATTATGGAGTGTGGATATATCTTCTTTAATACATTGACAATCTCATTATAGTAATCTATTTCGCAGGCATCATTAATAAAAATAATTTCCGACTTCTTATCGTTGGAAATATAATGTAAATAAGTAAAATTAAAATGTTGCTCAAATTTATGATTAGGAAATATCTTTGTAAAATACGGACGCGTATAAGTATCAAGCCTTGTGAAAATTATTATAGTTATCATTTTTGTGCGTTTGATTTTTTAGTGATCGAGAGTTAAATATTGAATTTACCAATCCCATTTTTGATCTTTCCTCTATAATGTATTTTGAAACGTTGGAAAAATGAAGAAAGCGATAATCTTCTCTTATGTTGTCCGGTGTTCCTCGTTCACTTATAATAATCAGATGAGAGTTTTCCATATTATCTGGCTTAATTTCCTGAATAATTTTATGTATTGACTCAGATGATTTATCCGAAGTAAATTTTTCTAAAACACCTAGATGAATTATTAAAAAATCAAGCTTTTCAGATTTTAACCACTTTTCACAGTAGAGTTTTATTTCGCTTTTTAAGCTATTTTCGAAATTTTCCGAATTAAGATCAATATTTGTGTTTTCAATAATAGGAATAAAAATATTTGAAAGTTCTAAAATTTCTGCAAGGAGTGTTTCTTCGGTTGAGCATTCTTGATTAAATTTATTATAGGGTTGTATAGCATGTCTTTGAATTCGTTCGTCAATTATAGCTATCTTAATTTTAGAGGCTTCAAATATTTGTTTTAATAAGTACGGTTTTTCGAATTCTAAATTACTAATTTTTTTCCCTGTATAACTTTCGGTGCCATAATCCTCATAAAAGAATATTCCGATATTTTGCTTATTGGATAAAATATAATCTATACGTGATCCGTGGTTATCAAAAAAAATAGAATATCTGTTAGATAATAGCTCATTTCTTTCAATTGATTCATTGGTTTGATTAAACACTATCTCGTAATATTTAATATCTGTCTTTTCGCCATCTAAAATGTAACAACTAAAATTTGTGTAATCGTTGAGATCCCTAAGCCAATGATTATAAAACTCATCTATTAAAAAATGAATATCGCTAAAACTTTTGGGGCAATGTGAAGAATCAACAACACGAGGTGTCAATGATGAATTTGATAACTGTTTTACTGTTGGGTCTCCGTAAAAATATAAACACTGACTGTCAAATTCTGTAGGAAATTTTGAATCTACAATACCTTTTTCAAGTGAAGATTTATCCAAAGAGTTGGAATTGCTTAGTTTAATAAAAAATGGTTTTGGCAGTAAGAACTGATAACGGAGTATATTATGCTTATCACTTATTGGTAATACTTCGAAAACTTTTTTCGTATTATCGTTTTTGATTACGGGGTTATCAATATGATCTAAAGGAACATCATTAAGATAACATAAAGCTGCCTTAATTTCTAAATAACCTAAACCTTGCGGTCTCAGTCTGTTTGAACTATTTAAAATTGGGTTATCAATTAACTCCTTAATTCTAGCAAAGATTGTTATATCATTTATAACAGTTCCGTCGGAGATTTCGAAACAATAATAATATGGGTTATCATACTCAACTTTTAATAGAGAAAGTTTTAGTCCGTTATTTTCCTTATCGAATAATTTTCCGCTCCCTTTCCCATGTTTAAAATAATTGCGAATCAAATTTTCAAACAAAATATACATTGCCTGAAAGCCAAGAGTATCATTTGCTAAGGAAACTATAAGGTCAGTGTTAACAATATTATCCTCAAGTATAAAATACGAAAAAGACCTTCCTTCAATTCCCGAAATATATTTTGTAACAATTCTTAAACGTCGAAATGATTCTGTTAGTTCTGTAAAAAGAATTGGACTAAAAAATTTGCTTGAGTTGGATGCAATATCTGCATTGAATAACATTCGTTGTCTTAAATATACTTTGAATGCTGATAAATCCTTTGGACATTCAGTTTCTAAATTATTTGCCAGCACATGACTGCCTGTGTTATGACTTGTTGTTCTTGCGATGACTTGAGAAATGGCGGCACGAATTGCCTGGGGTAATAATTTTGACCTTATTAATCTTCCATAAAACTGAGATTCAACGAGAGGTTTTGCCAATGCTTTACAAACTTCCATCGTAATATTAAAGCCACTTAACGAATTTTCATCTTCATCTAATTCACCATTAATACCATACAAAGTATTAATATATGTAGTCATGATTAGGGGAATCTCAACTTCTTCTTCAAGCCCATTCTTCAGGCATTGTTTGTATGCAAGATTTTTGGTTTTATAACTTTCTTTCCAACTTTTTACCATAGGAAACATAAAAATATCATGAAGCATGTTATCTTCTGTTTCCTTTAATAGATTAAGACTTGCTTCTAAATTAAATCTTGAAAGGATTTTCCAGATTTCAAGTTTATAGTCAGGTCGATTTTTTAATACTTTATTTTGAAGCTGAATATCTGAATGTTGAGAAGAAAAAAACTTATCGGCTTTTTCTATAAGGGCTTCAAAGATTATAATGATACATGTATGAAATTCCGCAAGAAAGTTTTCAATTTCGCCCTCACTTTGATCATCTTTCTCCTTTATGTCCTTTCTACTTTTATTTTTGATTTTACTTTCAAGTAATAAATTATTTATAATATTATCTACTTTTTTTCGCAGATTAAATTCATTATTAGTTCCCCAATCTTCCTTATACTTGTAGAGGTTTAAAAAATGATGCAAGCTTAGTTGCCGATTTATATTTATTAATTTTGATTCAACACTAAGGGCAAATTTAGTTAGCTGCTTAATTTTCGGTGTTCTATGAGAACCGAATTCGAAATTTCTATTCAAAAAAAGCTTATTCCAAATATCATTAAGTTTTTTGTATCTACCGGAGAAATAAAGATACCCGTAAAGGAAAAACAATACTTCATCCCCAAAAACAACATTAAATGAAGATGTTTTATTTAATTTTTGCAGATAGGTATTTGAATATAGTTTCTGTATTTCATTTTCCTCCAATGACCAACTATTACTTCTGTATATGGTAGGTGTTTCAAAAATGCTTCGGTTAAAAAAACGCTTATCATCGTTCGCAATTGATTTTATTACAGAATTTAGTTTTGAATTTTGTATGCGAGCTGGAATGGGGATATATGTGAACTTCCAAAATGAACTATCCACAAAGATTTCTTTATTATCATCTGAAAAATCCTTACTTAAAAAATACAGCAATGTTTTTGAATCTGAATCCAGAACAGAGTAATATCCCCAGATAATATGAAAGTGTTTGTTATAATAATCTTGAAAAATTTCTTCTAAAGGTTTCCAATTATACTCTTTATAATAACGTTGAATCTTCTTAAATCCAGGGACTCCTTTTTTAACTGCTTTATTAATTATCACTTCATCAGAAGAGCCTTTAGGCAGTTTAAAAAATTGTCTTAATTTTTCAAGCTTACTTTTATTGTAATCATAATTGAATAAGTCATATTGTGTCAGAAATTCCTGATAAATCTGAAGGTATTTATCTATGAAATCTTCTTTCATCTTATGCAACCAGTTTTGTGCTTGTTGCTAAAAATACATCTTTATCAAATAATTCAATGTTCCTTTCGTCACCTAAACTTTTAACCACATTAATTTCCTTTAATATTTTAGTGGGTGCCGCAGAAAGCACGATAATTCTGTCTGAAACGTAAACAGCTTCTTCATGGTCGTGGCTAATAAGCAAAGCCGTTATGTTATTTTGCTTTAAATAATTTCTCAAATAAGCCATTAACTTTCTTCTCATTCCTCTTTCAATGGATACCATTACTTCATCAAAGCATATAATATCAGCCTTTGTAGCAATTCCACGTGCCAAAGCTGTTCTGCGTTGCATACCTCCTGAAAGCTGCTTTACAAATTTGTGCTTATGACTTGAAAGTTCTACTTCTTCTAAAATGTTTCCAAGACTAACCTTATCAGAATGAGATTCTTTGATCCATAGTTCAATATTCTGCTCAACTGTTAACCAGGGGAGTAACTGATTATCCTGTGGAGTGTAGGAAATTATCTTTGAATAATCTTTAGCATGAACTCCATTCAAAACCACATTTCCTTCTGAAGGTTCAATAATACCTAGTATTGATTTCATCAAAGTAGTTTTACCGCAACCGGATGGCCCAAAAAGCGTTACTATTTCTCCTTTACTAACTTCCAGGTTGAAATTATCAAGAATAGTGTATTCACCGTACTTTATGCTTACATTTTCAAATGAAATCATAACCATTTAAAGGTTTTGTTTTTGATAAATACTAGTAGTCTGTCAGTGATAACGCCAATAATACCAATAACTATTATGTATGCGAATATGGTATCGGAAGCTAAATAACGTTGCGCCCTGATAATTGCATAGCCAATTCCGTTTTCTGCACCTAAAAGTTCCGCGATAATAAGATAAGTCCAGGCCCAACCAAAACAAAGCCGAGAGTCATCAATAATATTAGGAAGACTTCCCGGAATAATAATCTTAGTAATGTATTTAAATCTGCTCCATTTTAAGCCAAAAGTAAAAGCATCAAACTTACTGTCCATGGCAATTGCAGAGTCATAATACATGGGAATCATTTGTGCAAACGTGCCTAAAAACACAATCATTATTTTTCCATAATCTCCAACACCAAACCATAAGATAGTAAGCGGTATAAAAACGGGTATAGGCAAATACCTGAAAAACTCAACCATATAAAAAACAACTTCTTTTATCCGCTTGTTATAAAGTGATAAAACCATAAGCGGATAGGAAATGGTTATTGATAACAGAAAGCCGAGTAACACTCTTAAAAAGCTGTAGCCCACATCAAGCCAGAAACCCGTTGTTTGAGAAAGTTGTGTGAGTTTTTTGAAAGTATCCTGAACAGAAGGTAAAAATATTTTTTGGATGCCTATAAATTCTGTAGCGATCACCCATAATGATAATACTATTATTGCAGTAATAATTAATGGACTTACAGATTTGAGTTTCATTATTTATTTATGAAAGCTGGATTTAACAACTGCTCTGCATCCACCGATTTTTTTATAAAGCCATTTTCCTTCCAGAATACAGCTATGCTTTTAACCAGATCATAAAGATTATCAGAACTATTTTTATCAAACAGCTTTTTGTTTTGTTCTTTGGTTTGAATATCCACTTCAGATAAAATATCCCTTACATCAGATTCCTTCATTCCCATACCATCTGCTATTATTTTATATGATTCATCTTTGTGTGCATAATAATATGCGGCTCCTTCATACCATGCATTTATAAACCCCCTGTAAACAGTTGTGTCCTTATCAATTTTAGTTTTGTTAGCAATCAACAATCCGGGTATTAAAGTAGGATAATCTTTAGTAGAAGCGATCAATTTCATTCCCTTCGTTTTAGATGCCTGTGATAAATAAGGTTCGTAAGTAACTGCCGCATCAACCTGACCTGCAATCACGGCATTGCCCGCAATTTGAGGATCGGCAACGGGCTTTAATTTTAAGTCTGATATGCTGATCCCATTTTTACTAAGCAAATAACGTAGGAAAAAATCGCTTGGTGATGCTTCGGCAAAAGCAACTGTTTTTCCTTTTAAATCATTTAATGAATTAATACTTTCTTTACCAGCAATACCGTCGCCACCGTCAGATTCATCTGTAACACCAATTACCTGTGCTGGGAAATCGTTCTCCGCATAGATCACTAACTGATCCATCGTGTTAGCTACATCAACATCAATTTGTCCTGAGATCAAAGAAGCCCTTTTAGTATCAAAATTTTCGATCTTCTTAATCTGAATATTTATACCATTTTCTTTAAAGTAGCCCATTTTATCTGCTATGTAAGTGATGCCGCCGCCGGGCCAGGAGTGAACTCCAACCGTGATGGTTGTTAACTTATTTTCTTTTGTTTTATTAGAATCACAACTGTTTAAAAAAGTGGAAGAAACAATAACAGTTAATAATAAAGCTGATTTTATTTTATTCATTTTATTTTATTTTTTTATCTATTGAATTAATTTGAAAATGTTTTGATTGTAAAAACTGATAATTTCTTTGTCGGGCTCATTATTTAATTTTTCATCGCAGACGCTTTTGATTTTTGAAAAGAATTCACTGTTTGAATCATTACCAATTATTGCTTTTGTTGATAAAACATATAGCCATAGTTTATTTAAGCCTTCGGTAGCCATTTTAAAAAGTCTGTTGGAAAGGGTATTTTGAAAATTGTCAAAATTGTAATCAAAGGGGTTTTCGTAATATGTTTCCTCTCTTACAAAGCTTGTCCAATTTTCTATGATAAATTCGTAAAGTATTTTCATTTCTGATACTGATAAATCTACCTTAGAAATTAAAAAGCAATAGGCAACTTGCTTTTCATTATTTAAAGAATTGAACAGTTGTTCTTTATCTGACTTATTAACAAAAGCCTGATAAAAGTTTATGAGGTAATTTGAAAGCAACTTATTTTGGGGCTTATTAGAAAACAATCTATCTCTAACCCAAAACTTATCTTCGCTTTTTAAATGATTTGATCGGATAGCGTCAATTATAACTGAATTGTAAAATAACTGTAAAGTATCATCGTCAATGCTTTCTTCGTTTTTTATTTTACTAAATAATGCAGAAGCGATAAAGTCAATTATAACCGGGTTTGATATAGTCATTTAAAAAATTATTTATACAAGTGCTCATCTCTTATCACAATAAGACTTCCTTCCCGGTTAGGTTTTACTTTTATATTTATCTCTTTTGGCTGTAGTGCGATATATTTTTCCTTATTGTTTCCCCAATTTTTTATAAACTCATCCATAAAAGTGTTGCCACTTTTTTGGGGACTTGTTGTAACCCATTTCCACAGTTCATTAAAATCAGATTCAATATATACATTCATAGCATAATCCATCTCAGGCGTAAAAGTAATTCCAGCCTGCATGAATGTATATTTTGCATACCGGAAAGCCTCAATTTCAAATTCTAAAAAATCTTTCTTGTAGTCGCCTCCGTATTTCCATTTATATTCCTTAAGCACATAATCCAAATCAAGCGGCTTGGGTAAATCTAAAAAATCTGTTATTGGTGCATATTTTTCTTCTTCCATTCTTTGTACGAGATGCCCATATATATGGCCAATGCTTAAAAAAATACTTAGGAAGTCAATATTTCTTGGGTTGATACAAATGTTGTTTCCCTGGAGTTCCGCAATAGGTAAATAGCGCCATTCATTATTGCCAGTACGCTCCCAGATTTTATTTTCATCCATTATCCTGTCTGTAAAAGTTACATGGATGTTTTTGGTTTCTAAGTAATCTATTACCCGCTTTAAAATATCCAATTTTTCTTCTATTGAAATATTCAATTCAGCTTCATATTCATAAACCGGCATAAACTTCAATTCATAAAAACGAGGGGTATTTAAAATATCCTGAATAAGGCTTTTATGAAAACTGTAAGTATCACCAACTTTATTTTCTTCAATAATCACTTTAGTGCATTTATGTTAAGAATTATATTTAGTCCCTTAATGATCCTCAAACTTTTGGCTGTACACATACTAGTACTTTTCATGTAGAAAGAAAAAGCATAATTTTTTTATGCTAAGAAACATTTACATATAAAAAATGAAGTAGTTAGGAGTAGTTAGTAAAAAATTTGATTTTTAAAAAAAGTAAGAATTATAAGGGTTTTTGTCACTTCTTTTCTTCTGCCATTAAATGTTGACTTTTTTACTGCTTTATAATATGGTTAAAGGGTATTAACCAATTATTTATCTCTATTAATTAATGGAAAATTTTGAGCACAAAGAATATAGAAATTATGTTGCAAAAGACCTAAGGGAGGTTCATAAAGATGATCCTGAAAAAGCAGCAGATGTTTTGGAAGCAATGCAAAAAACTTCGAACTATAAACAAGCTAAAGAAAAGCATAGACAAGATCAGTATTATGAAAGAAATAAAGATCAGATTGTAGAAGAACAATATATAAATATAATTAACAGATTTAGCAAATACAGCACTAACAATGAAGATTATTTTTCTGAGATTGAAAATTTAAAAAGGCAAACTGGAGTTAATCTATCGCTTGAAGTAATTCAAAAAGGATATAAAAAATTATTATACTCTTATAAAGTAAGAGAATCAATGGAAGGATTTAAAAAAATTACAAGCATCGAACCAGAATTTACAGAAGAAGAGAAGAGAGAAGTAATATTAGACCGATTTCACAAAGATCAATGGTCAGGATTTCGGGATATAATTGAATATGTTGGTCAAAGCTTGAAGAAAGAAACAGTTGATTCTATATACCCAATTATAGCCGAAAATCTTAAAAGTGAAAACAGGGAAACCAGAGTAATAGCTATTGAACAGATCTATGACATTTATAAACAAACAGGAATTAAAGCAAATTTAGATACAAACCTTATCCAAAAATTATATACTGAATTATTTGACGAGCTATTGGTCAAACTATTTGCTAACTCAGGAGAAAATATTTGGAGAATTAATAGATTACACGAAGCAACTGGTATTTCTTATCCAAATTTTGATAAGATGAAAGTGCAAGCATTATACGATAAATTCACAAAGGAGAAGGTTCGGGGTGATATATATTCAAATGGCGTTGATCGATTAATAAAATTTGAAGAAATAACAGGTATTAAAAGATGGAATAGTAATCTAATTTAATGACTTTAGGTTTATTGTTAAATGCAAACAAAATAAACGTTGGTCACGATAAACGCACTGTGTAGTAGGTGCCACTTTCATGGCGAAGTCATATGTGTTGCTTTATGAGGCACTTCCTAAGCAGCAGTCTTTTTCTAAAACGGTAAATCCTTTTCTGCTGCTGATTCTGCATGTTCTGCCTTTGCGTAAGCAGCTGATGCATGAATTTTGAATAAATTCACATGACAATTAATACTCGCTTTTGGTTCATTGTTTTTGCTCATGTATGCCGTCGCGTAGATGCGACCATGTACTTCAACGAGTGCGCCTTGTACAAGATACTTTGCAACTGTTGAGCTAAGCCAATAACTGCAGTCAATGTAGGTCGTTGTCTTTACCCCTTTCTCTGCATCTTTTGGTTTGTAATAATCGTTGATTGCAATGGTAAATGAAACGACACTGCGATTAGTTTTCTTTACAGTTCGTACAACTGCATCTTTTGTGATTCTTCCGATGATTTCCATGATTGTATGTTTTAATAGTGACTGAATAATGCAAGATTGTTTGGTTGCACTTTGTTGGGATGGCGCTCATTGCTGTACCGTTTGACGAGATAAAAAATCGTGATGTCTTCGTTGATTGTTATAGCCCATGCTGCCTGCAATGCTTTTGAACGAGTGCTTTGTTTCTTACGCTGAATTTCCCACGATAACTTCATGAGATATGAAAGCCGTGTTGTGTGTATCATACTGTTTTAATTAATGATGAAAAAATTGTTGACACAAGTGTCAAGTTTGACCAGTGATAGGCAACAGTAATGAAGGGTGGGAATGAAGGCAAGGTTTTTAAAGAAAAAATACTACCTCGATAGATAGTATTTCAATAGTGTTGAGTGTGGAGATTATTTCTTTAAAACCGGCAGGCAAATGAGGAACGAGTGCAGACCTTGCCTGAAGAAAAGTGTGCGCAGGAAAATATCTTTGCCGTATGCACTGGTCAATTCATAAACTTAACAATGCTAATAAACTTCATTCATGCGCTATACTTGATTAAAAAAGTATGAAAAAGTATGTTCTTGTTCCTTGGCCGCACTCACAGTTATTTATGGATCATCCTCGCTTTAATGAATGTTATGTTTTAGCAGATTTAGATAATCAAGATGTTCTTGAATCAGCACATTTCGTTCCTTAAGATTTGTATGAAGAACTGAAATCTAAAATTGACAACTAATAATTGTAATCAACTTAGCTTATGCTAAGTTTTTTTATTAATACAATTGTTTTGATGTATTGCGTGCAAGCCGTGCCGGGAGTAACGGCACTGAAGCGGCTCGCCGTCAAAGCCCACAGAAGAAAAATACTATAGGCAATGCTCTTGTGTTTAGGATAGTATTTTCTCTGAGTGGGCTGCGAGTGCCTGTCAGGGTGTTGGATAATAAAGCCATGCAATGGTGATAGCCAACTACGTATTACGCAAGGTTTTGGCATGTATTTTTGAAATGGTCTTGTGTGTAGGCGCAAAAACCATGACAAAACCGAAGCCCTGGCAGGCAGCGCAGGCGAGCACAAACATTGACAGCGGGTACACTGTGCAGTACTGAAATGAATGCAACGAAGTGAAGCGTAAGTGTCGTGCAGCGAACAATTGTATTGCAGTGAAGCATGTGCTTTTATCGCAGTAAGGCTTTGTGAAAGGGTCAATAAAAGCCATGCTGAATTGTGTGTGGGCTGTAAGCAAACGCATGAAGCGAAACCGAGGCAGCATGAATGAAGTGATGTAACAGGGTATAGGAGCTGTCCGAACGAAGGAAGTGGAGAAGCAAGAAGTATGACAAACTGCGAAACACCTGAAAGGCATTGCAGGTATAAGCAACCTTTACAGAGACAAATAGACTACATGCTTTTTCCTGCAATGGTTTGGCAAACTATTTGCCGACACTTTCTGAGGGAGTTCTATTTTACTTCATTTTGTTATAAAAATCTAACTCCTTTTTTCTCTTTAAAATTATTCGTATAATTAGCAAGAAAATCAAAAATAATGTTATTGGTAATGTCTTAACATCATAAATAATATGCAAAATAATTGCCGCTATAAATAATGAAAATAAAAAAATGATGCTGAAGAGTCCAATTTTCGATGCATAAAAAGAAGGTAGCAACGTAATTTTTTCGCTAAATTCAACAGCATTATATTGTTTAATGAATTCATGAAATCCAATAATTATTTCAGATGTGTCAATGTTCTCCTTTTCATTTTTTTCACATAGAAGTGACAATCGCAAATGGCTACCACTTTTCATATTAAAGACAATTTCTTGAAACCTTCTATTTGGAAAAATGACTTGGTAAGATAAAATATCGCTAATATCATACACGTTAGTCTGTTCATTCTTATTTATTCGATAAGTTGTGATCGAAAATGAATTTGGATTAAATTGGATTTTTAAGTAAAAGGTAAAAATCTGAAAAATTTTTTTCAATAGAATTAGTGGTAAGAACATTACTAAAAAGCATGCTATTTCTAAAAATCTATTATTATAATACAACATAAGAAGTATTCCAACCCCACCCCATAGCAAAATATAAGGAAAAAGATAAAGAAGTTTTAAGCGATTAATCGAGTAAGAAACAAACTCAGTTTTTGTCATAAAATTAATGTGCAAGGTTATAAATATCTACGCTAATAGCAAAGGCCCCAGCTATAATCTCGCCTCCTAAATACATACTAGCTAAAATTCCAGCATCGGCTACCAATGTAAGTGCATCTCCAAGTTGTCCCTTACCACTCGCGATGTTTTTAATTGCATCACCTGATGAAACCAATAGGCCAACAATAGTCGAATTTTCTCCTAGTTTAACAAGTGCCTTTGCAGCACCTGCTATTCTAGACATAGCTACCCACGTTGTAGCATTTACATCAATCCCTAATTGCGTTGCCTGTACTATTCTTTCCACATCGTTATGATCTTGCTTTTCGCTTTTAGAATCTGTTACATCACTCATTATATTTGACCAATCTTTTATATGCTCTTCGATTTCACTTTGTGATTGAAATTCTGTAAAATTCAGAAGATGACCGTTAGCATCTACTTCATTAGAAAGAGTGTAATCTATACCATAGCCACCTTCGGTTTGGTATGTATTTATCTGATAAATGTTTAAGTCACCAGAATAAGTCGCGGCAAAATATTTTTGTACTATTTCTGGAGTGATTGGGCCATTTCCTGCAATATATAACTTAAGAAGATCATCTGAAGTGTAACTGCCATTCGGGCCACTTCCGTTAATATGAACCAAATCTCCGCCATAACCTCCGCCGCCAGACCCCATATATTCACCAGAACTTACATATGTTGAAAATCCAATAGCATCTCCAAAGGGGTCACTATAACCATAAGTAAAATTCTTTGTTAAACGGTCAGGATCTAAAAGTAAACCTGTCGGATCATTAAAATTTAACGGATTATTTCCTCCAAATTGATACGTTGTTAAGCTTATCGTTTGTTCACTCATTGCATCGATTCCTGTAAATCTTCCAATTTGTGCATCATAATTTCTTGCCGGCGTCTCATAATAATCCACATCAAAATTATCTTCTAATTCTGTTCCTGCATTAAACTTATAGCGGCTTTGCGGTTTAAGTGCAGCCTGAGAACTAACCGCTTTCATTTCAAGTCCGAACGGGTAATAACCTTCTTCCTGCAACAATGGCCCTTTAATATGTGTAACCTGCAGGTTATCCCAATAGGTATAAATATTAGGAGTTTCATTGCTTACATAAATATATACATAGCCATTCTTGGTTATCGGCCTGCTTGGGTTGTACTGTAATACAGAACTGCCGGCACTTGTTCCAACCTGCGCAAAGTAGCTATTATTTCCATCACTGGTTATCACAGGGTTTAGCTGTTCATCTAAGACGATTATATTTAGCCAGGAATCAGGATGCGAGCTATTGCCTGTTGCATCACGGGTGTTTAAAAAACTGGTTATTGAAGGATTTAATACAGTACTCCCTAATTGGGAAGCTAAATATTTATTTCCGCTCACACCGGGCAAGGAATTGGTTAGCGCAGAAACAATATCGGTTAACGGACTGACCGGTGCATCCGGTGTAAGTCCATTAAGCCTATACCAACTGCTTGCATGTACATTTATCGTGTCGCCTGCCATAACTTTTAATAAAATGCCTGCACCAATCTTAACACCATCACCTCTTAATTTTTGTACATAGTCATTGGGAGTTGTATATGTGTCATTTGAAGGGTACGTGCTTACTGTACTTCTGGCAACAACTCCACTGTCCAACCCGGTATAATAAGTTTTTTCATTAGCTATCGTTCCTGATTCAAGTGAAGCCACAGGATAAAACGCAGTATCCTTTTCATCAGTAACTACAGAGCGGATATTATTTAAATGGTCTTTTAAAAAATAATCATACACAAACTTGCCTGAAGGGTGCACCTGGGTATATGACCATCGTATCCTGCCTTCTTCGTGCAGCACATATTGTAATGTATCATTGATAGGATTTATTCCGCCAGTGACCACTCTTTGCTGGTACACAAAACCCATGGTATAGGTGATGATTGTTGATATACCTTGCGTCTTATCAATAATTGTTTTTTTCAATAGCCCTCCTGTTGCATCATAGGTATAAGCAATGGTACCTTTACTGTTGACCGTTATGCTGTCCGGTTTATTTAAAAAATTATAGAAAATACCATTGCCTCCTGCGGTTGTATGAATATGCTTGTTGTTATCTTTTAGCTGGTTGCCGTTTTCATCATATACATAATCATCTGCACTTAGAGAAGTGTCCTGAAAATCTCCAAGGTTGGGAGTAGTAGTAATAAAGTCCTTTACTTTTTGTAACTGGTTGCTGTTGGTAAAATAAGTGTATTTCAGTGAGTCGATTAAGGCAGGCGCATTTACATTCATTCCTCTTTGATTCATAAACGTAATATTTCCATTGGGATCATATTTCAGGCCGCTTACAGTAAAGTCCATTTTATCATTTGTCCAGCTGCTACTGCCCTGATTTTGTTGCGTAAAATCGGCTGTAGTCAGGCGATTTGCTTTATCATAGGTAAACCCATATGCCCGTTCAATACCGTCGCCTGCTGATTTCCATTTTGCACCGGTTATATTGCCATTGAGAATCGTAGTGGCGAAGCCATAATCATAATATAACGCTTCACCAAAATATTGTGGTGATGCACTGGCATTTTCGACATAATCTTTATTTATACCTGTAAGCCAGCCGCGGATATTATAGGTAAAATTCTCGGATGCAATGCCTGTGCCAAGTGCTTTGGAAGATAATTGCCCGAGTTCATTATAGGTAGGTATACTAATAGTTTTATCTTTTGAACTGTCAATATTTTTTTGAATCTTTTTTAAGCGTCCAATGTGATCATACGTGTATTTCGTTAATAGCGTGTGCGCATCCCCTAAAGCGCTTTCTTTATTATAAACATGAGTGCGCAACACCCAGTTAGCAAAGTTATATTCAGTAGTAAGCACATCTGTATTACCTGCCAAGTTTGTTTGCTTGCCTTGAATGGCACGGCCGTCTTCATCATAGATGATGGCGCTATATAAATAGGTGCTTGTTCCAAGAACCAGTTTTTTTCCACCCGTTACACTGCCGCGGGTTCTGCTGCTTTTAGTAAGCGGTTGTGCATAATCCGGTGATGCATTATAGGTTGTAATAAAATTAGTGCTGTTGATATTCGACGTTTTTAAATTGCCATCAAGGGGGGTACCGCTTGTCCAGCTATAATCGTCATAATATGTTTCGGTCAGAATGGTGTATGTGCCGCTAAGTGTTGGATAATCTGAATTCCGGGCTGCCTGGTTTATAACCGTATCCTTATTAACACCGCTTAATGTTATTAGTCCGGATTTCATTGCACGGCTTTGCCCGTCGTATTTTATAAATGCCCATTGACTGGTAAGTCGCAGGTGTGCATCCTGGGTCATCACAGCCCTGTCAAGCAGGTCATAGGCTGTGTATGTCTTGCCTTTATCCGGAATATGCTTTTCCGTAATTCTGCCCCTGTTATCATACCAGTATGAATAACACAGTTTATCAACAACATCAGTATTTCCTGCGAGATTCCAACTATTTGAAAGCAAAAAGAAGATAGCTTTCGGGGAAATTACCATGCGCAAATGATTCATCTCATCATAAACATAGTAGGTACAAAGCCAGCCTGTATGTCCTGTAGTTGGCGAGCCACTTAATTGCGTTTTAGTAAGTATTGTGCGCCCTAATTCATCGATGTAACTAATCGTTTCATTTCCTCGTTCATCTGTAATATCTTTTACAAGAAGGCTTCCCGCCGGATATGCAGAGGTACTTGTTGGTATATCATCTTCGCTCGTTATATTAATTGACCATATCCTCACGCTGTCAGAAGCTGTATTAGCGCGTTCACTATCACTGATTCCTTTATTGCTTCCAGCCCAGCTATTACCAGGCGCCATTTGCTTCATCGTTTTATTTAATGGGGACGCGTCATATAATACCTTTCCATAAGAAATTTGTTCATTAGGAAATTGGCTTACATAAAAGGAAGAATCATCGTCTAATGATGATGATTTATATTTACCGTCATTGGTATTGCCTGCCTGTGCTACATACGGCAAATACTGTATGCTCTGGTTATCAAATTCGTCAAATGCTACTGGTGCTACAAAATCTTTCTTTAAAGGTGAGGCTTGTTTGATTACAGATTGGAGGGGGCGTCCAAGGCGATCAAAATATTGTGTGGATGCCTGAACATTTTCCACAGTTGCACTAAGATTTACAAGAGAAGAATCGGTGATAGGAATTTGTGGAACAAAGCTTCGTACATACTTTAATGATGGTACCGGTATATATGACGTAGCCTGCGCATGTTTTTGAGTTGGCATTGTGTCAGTGGTTGGAATATTTTGTGCTTCAGCATACTTTATTATTCCACATTGTATGACACCTAATAAGATCAGATATTTTCTCATAACTGCAGAGGTTATTCTGTTTAGTGGTTTTGAATCATGTCCTGTATAATGTTGTTCATCGGATCAATAGTTCCATCAAACGCTCCTATGACATCTCCTTGTGAACTGATTAAAAATTTGCAAAAATCATTATTGACTGGCTGACTGTTTTCAGAAAGCCATTGATAAAGGGGAGCAATGCTGTCTCCTGCAACATTCATCTTTGCTGTTAGGAGGTAATGGATGTTATAAGTACTCATCACGTAGCTGTTTATTGAATCATTCTCATTTGGTTCATTACTGAAGCTGTTGCTTGGAATTGCAATAATTACGAGGCTATCGCTATATTTTTGATATAACTGTTCAAGGCTCGCATACTGACCTGCATATTCGCTGTTTGTTGAAGTATTAACTATCAAAATTTTTTTACCCTGATAATCACTGAGGTTAATTGCATCTCCATTAATTCCCGTAAGCTGATAGTCATAAATATTGTCGAAAACCAACAGGCTGGCTATAAGTGCAATTGCTTTAAAAAAGTACATACAAAAATTTTATATTTAATTTTTACTGGTCTATTGTAAGTCCCAAGGTGCATCCGCTGCCGCTGCCATCATGGGGTCCTATCCATTCGGTATACAAATCGGGAGAGCTATAACTGCTATCACTCCATACATAATGATAATAACACCGGAAAATATAGTCATAGGTATCGTCCATATTGTATCGCTTAAAATGTGTAGTCGCAGTGTTATAGCGTTGGGCCAATTCGCAAACACCGTTAACTATTTTATAGTTAGGACCAGGGGAACCGCAGGTACAGGCATTTACTCCTATGAATACATATCTGCGAGCATTATATGTATCACTATAAAAATTAGTATCGAGGAAAGAAGAATCATACCTGTTGCCAGATGCTTCGCAAGTATTACTCCAATATTTCCATCCTGGATTAACATTGATCATTATCGCGGTATCTTCATAATCGTATTTTTTTAAAATATTTTTATCATTATCCCTTACGACTTTTAACCTGTTCAATCCGTCATATTCGTTATAAATTACTGTATTATTTGCATCGCAGGCACTAGTAACTCCGACAATTGGGTCGTAGGTGCTCGTAACCATATTTGCGTTTATTGGATGCAGGCGTACCTCATCAATAAGGCCACTACCGCTTATAGTCAACGTAGTTATAGCCGTAACAGATTTAGAAAATAAATTCCAGCCATTATGTGTAGCGATGGAAGACCCGATAGAGGTGCCGTTTACATTAATCGAAGCACCCGATTTCCCCCAAATTGTAATTAAATAAGTTGTTCCTGAGGTCAAGCTTCCTTTGACTAAGGTTCCATTTGAAAGATTATAACTTTTTTTTCCTGTAACGGAAGATGTCGTATCTCTTAAGGCGCTGTTTATTGTCCAGTTTCCGGCTCCGTTACTTTCAAAGCTCGTGTAGGCAACATCGCTATATGCAGCATTTGAAATCTTAGCAATGACAAGACTGTTATAATAATCAGTGATCTGTGAATTACTGATGCCGGATACAGTATTAGTTGTTTGCAAAACATTTCCTTCTGCATCATATACCGGAAATGAAGCTTCCTGTTTAAAATAAGTTGTATTACGGTTTAACTGACCGGCATTAAAAACACCTATTGTGCTTTGATTGATAGGTTTATTGGTTTCGAGTGCATAGACAGCGGAAGGTTTAATATATCCGCCTGAAAGCTGTTGATAGTCTGTCATGTTTCCTGAAACAATTCTTGGATTTGCATCACCAATTATCCATTTTTCAGTTGCAACTGGAACGATTAAAATACTGCTGTCCCGTAATTTCCCAATGGTGCCGCTAATCGTATAGTTGTAAGGATAATATATTCTTGTTTCAAGTAATAATCCACGATTTCTGTCATACGGACTGGAAACTTTTATAAGATTATAATTTGTATCATAGGTATAGCTACTGCGGGATGTCTGTAATGTGCCATTATAATGAAATGTTGTATCAGTAGTACTATCAAGGCTTATCCAACCAGTAGTCGGATAATATTCCTGGCCAATGTATGTTTCAGTTTTTGGCGAAGGCGGCGTGGCATTGGCATAACCAGTGTAAGTCGTCATTGTTCTACCAAACTTTACCGCTTTATATGAACTGTCTAAATAGTTCTTTACATTAAAAGTGTAGTATGACCTCGCTCTTCGGAGCAACGTACCACTGCTATCGTAGATTGAAACCTTTTTCGGAAGCCCTATAGCCCAATCTTTTATATTTTGTGGTGCATACGGAAATGCAGCTGATCCGTATGCAGCGTCTGCGTCAGATAAATCCGTAAACTCGTATACTGTTTTACCAAGATTTTCCGTGGCGGTCCCTTTGATAACTTCAACCCTGCTATACCCAACAGGGCTTCCTTGTGCATAGCTTACTGTGCTAACCGGCTCGCTGTTAATGCCCGTATAATCAGTAGTAATATTAGTACCACTTACAACCTCTATCCTTCGATATGGATAATCATATTTAGGTATGTCACCTAGAAACCCGGAACTTTTGCCATCCTCACGCACATAATGATATTCTTCAGTTACCGTACCGTTATCAAGAACATCGCTTTCATTTTGCTGGATTACCTGGAAGATACGCAAACCCCCTACCGTATCTGCATTATGTGTGTTGTCAGTAAGTTTATTTTCCCAACTAATATTGATTGGTAAACTTCCTGTTACAGAGCCTCCCCCTGAAATTTGAACATCAAGTCTATATGTGCCGTTTGTTTGGACAAAAGACCAGGTTTTTATGCCGGTGTAAAAAAGATTTGCAAAAGGAATGGTGTCGCTGGTATAGGTAACAGTACCGGCTGTATTTTTTAGGGTTAATACAAGATTGACTGTTCCGGTTAACGGCGGGTTTCCAGCTCTTGATACTGATTTATCTACGGTGATAGTTATTTGATGCCTAGTATTAAACACCTGGTTTAAGGTGATCGTGTTTTGAGTAACTCCGGAATAACTCGTAATTGGGATGGTATGCGGATCCTTGGTATACGGCAACCTGTCGTTTGATTGATAAATATACCGCACCCATCCACCTGCCGGCAGAGACATTAACTGTAATGCATCAGCAAATATCCCGGAGGTTGGTGCACGGTTTGCACCGGTGTAGGGACTTGCGATTGTTGGTATCAAATTACCATGATTATTAGCTTTGTTCATAAACCCCCAATAGTCAGCAGCACTCAAAATTGAATCCTGATTCACGATATTTTCTGTAAAATCGGCTACAAAGTTTCCATAATAAAAAAATGTATATCCTTTATCAACCTGTTTTGCAGTATAAGGCGTTATGCTTTTTAAAAGTATACGGGCTCTGTATGCCGTTACATATATGCCACAGGTTGAACACGTGGAAGAGTCTATATAATCAAATAAATATCCTTTTTTGAAGACAGAATCCGCTATTTTAATCCTGGAAATTGTTGAATCGGTGGAATTATAAGCTGCATTACCATAAATAAAAAATATATTGGTTTTATCAGGAAGATTTATTGAGGCTATTTTTTTAGCGCTAGTGGTGTTTGTCCCGGTTGTTTGCGTTAAATTAATTGTACTGTGGTCTGTATTATTTACAAAAACTGTTTGTGGAAGGCCATAGCTGGAAGTTATTGATTTACTAGTGTAATTAAAGCGAATGGTATCAGTATTGAACGGAGCAATCATTTGGCTTAAATGCCAGGTTGAAAAATAGGATGTTCCTGCATAAGCAGACCGGAATACACTATCGGCGGCGGAGCTTATTGTCGTTGTCTCATAATCGCTAAATATATATTTTACACCGCCTTCAGTAGTAATTTTAAATGAAAGAATACGATGCAACGTAGTAGTTTCAGTAGTGAACTCTATCTTAAGTTTTGTTAACGGGACTTGGATAACCTGCTGGCTTTTTGTGATGTAAAACTTACCCGATCTTCCATTAATATTGAATTCAAAAATATCCTGTTCAGCATCCAGCGTATCGTAGTAGTACTTGTTAGCGTCAGTCCGAAAATCGTTATGAATATTGCCTGACCACATATAACCGTTGGGAGATACATCGTCAGGAGCTCCTCTTACAACACGAGTTATTTCTCCGCCAGAATTCAAAGTCCATCCCATTCCTAACACAGATGGAGCTTCTGCAGCACGGACACCTCCGGCAAAATAATCAGCAGAAATATGCAGGCTTAACCCATTCTGATCGGAATAGCTGTACAATGGTGCTGAAACACTTGGTATGCCCGTAAATGTATTAACCGGCATACTGCTCACTTTATTAGCTGCAGCGGCATTAGGGGATAACTGTTCCGCATTATATACATTGGGCGGAGTTTGGGGAAACCCTGAAATAGTTTTTAAAACAAGTAAGTAAAAAATAAAGAACCGGATACGATTCATAAGATAATTTATTTTATAAAGAATAACCTAATCTGAATTTAAATGCCTGGCTTGGCGGAGTTTGTTGATTGTGTAAAAAATCATATAGCACCTGGATATTACCCTCTCTCTTTTGCCCTATTTTATATTTTTTGCTCAATCCGAATAATGCGCTGCGTTGCCATACATCAACATTGTTGTGTAATTCCTGGAGGCTTCTGAAATTGCTTAAGTAATTGTATTCAAAACCACCGCTAAACCATAATCCCCCGAACATTTTTCCACCAGCAATCGTGGGGAATTTAATATCTGCATAACTTCTTAAGCCAATACCTTCACTGCTGATGTGAATATCTTTAAGACCATTACCCCAGCCCATTTTATAGCTTGCTCCTATACCAAATTCTTTTGTATTACTTAATTTATATCCAAGGGTTAGTGCCAGGTCACTTGTTGCAGGTACATAGTACTGGCTTGTCTGACTTTGAATATTAAATCCATATTGCAGCCGCTTCAGAAATGATTTTGTTTTCTGATCATTTGGTTTAAAATCAGGCATTGTCATATCACTGTTCCCGCCTTCAGTTAGCCGACTGAGTTTATTCTTTAATTGTGTTACTTGCGCTTGCGCCTCGTTTGCGCTGTTTTGAATAAGTTGTTGCGGACTAACTGTTGTATTGTTTATTGCACTGCCAACTCCTCCAAATCGCTGTGCTAAAATATTTTGAACGTTTGCTCTTGTCTGAAGACCGATTGAAGATTGCGAAACAGGACTGCCCTGCATCGGGAATAAGGCAGCGAGATAACTGTTCTTCTGCCAAAACTTTTGAAACGCGGGTAATGACCTTACTGTTTCCAGTAATTTTTCTTTCAGCTTTTCTTTGTCATTTAAAAGTGATTTATATTCTGCAAGCTGCGTTTGGTAATAGTAGACTTGCTTGTTAATACCGGTTAATTGTTTGGCTAGACCGGTATTCATCAGTTGTTCTTTTAAGCTTGCTTCCCGTTCACGAATAAATGTTTGTATATCGTTTGCTTTCTGCAGTTCACCTTGCAAGTCTTTAAGCTTTGTGGCGACTGATTGCAGTTGTTGTAATTTATCCGTAGGCAGGTTCGGATTGTTCATCAAAAAGCTTAAGCTTGTTTGCATACTATCAAGTCCGGGTACATATTCTCTTAAAGGAAACTTTTTTAATTTATCAGTAGTTGACGTGAGAGTATTATGTAAATCGGTATAGTGTTGCTTTACGTCATCCGTAAACAGTTCTTGTGCTTTGGTGCTGTCAATTGCTGTAAGTTTTGATTGCAGTTTATTTTCTTTGCGCTGCATTTTAGTAAGCAATTTCGACGATTGGTTACTAAGTTTTGATTGTAGTATGCTGTATTGCTTTTCAAGGCCGTTTAAGGTTTTGCTATCTATATCTGTCAGGGAAGATAGCTTACTTAAGGCACTATCATTTTGCGCAAATGCTGAATAAGCGCACAGTATGATACAGGTAAACAAAAGTATATTTCGGGTTATCATTACAGCAGACTAGTTTTTCTAAAGCAGTTTATCAATACTATTATTTATTTCAAATAATTATTCCTTCAAAAAGTTCAGCTTAGTTGAAGTATGTCCATCAAAAATATTTACAAAATACATCCCCTTATTGAATGATGATACATTGATTGGAACTGCTACTTTATTTGCCGTGTTGACTTTAGTATCCAGCAATTTTTGACCTTGCATGTTTGAAATAGTTATGGCAATAACGCCTGTATAATTCCCTGAAATAACTATTGTACTGCGACCAGGGTTCGGTGTAATTGAAAAACTATTGTTTATACGTGTTTTGTTTAAATGGCTGGTATCTGTTGAATCACACTTAAGGGTAAAATTTCTTCCTGGTACCCATGCGGTGTATGTAGAATCTCCGTTATGCACGCATAATTTTCTGATCTGCCATTTATATTTTGTGCATGCTGTACCGGTATCGCAATAGGTAAGGGTTAAACCGCCCGTGAATGTTTTTGTTTTTGTTTTCCAGTTAGTGGCAGTTGCGGGTTTAAATTGAATCTGGAATGACCGTGCGGTGTCACAACCTAGTGAATCATTCACATCCCATTGAAAGCAAAAAGAACTGTCAGTGATGTGGTTTACTTTTAAGCTGTCTGGAACGCGACAGCATTGTGCATGGACTGTACTTGAGAATGATCCTGCAACCAATGTTGCTACTATAAGCAAAAGGCTAAATTTTGATCTCATGATTTTAATGTTTAAGAGTTTGATTGTAGAATATTGATTTATTAATAAAAACACTTTTACTATCGCTAACCTCAATGCATAATTCATCCTCTCCACCTTGGCACATACATTTGCTGGTTAGCTAAAAAGTATCACATTTAATCAAAAGATTTCTCTTTCGATTTCCGGATTAAATAAGTACATGAAAATTTTCGAACTATCGGGCTTTTGGTCACATCAGGCAAACAAATTCAGCAGTTTGTCTAGGCTTTCTCTTTCAGTAGTCGATGATGTAAAACTGAAACAATGTTTTGAAATAAAAAAATATTTTTTAAGAAATCTTTAAGAAATAATATGAATGTGTTTATACTTTATTGATATCGCCAACTTAGCCAAACAACGTTGTTTCCTCCGACAATCCATGATAAAACTCTGCTTTTTCTTTACTACTCTTAGCTCCAAATGTTTGTTGTGATCGCACTATAATTCTGCGCTTAGATGAATTTAGTATTTGACACGGATTGATTGATTTCGCACTAAATGGTTTTGAAGTAACTCCATCAATCATAAGCTTTAGATACATGGTGTATGGTGGTAAATTAATAAAATCTGATTGTGAGAATGTTGGATAAAATTCTTTGGCTAAGTATGCTGCATCTTCTGCACCAACGCGGAACTTATTATTGTCCTAACGTTTCCAAAGATGGCAACGCGTATTTGTTCTGAAATCTGATGCGTTAAGAATAACGACAGACCATACTTACGAGCTTCACTTAAAATATCTGCAAATGACAATGAAATGAAGGAGTGCATTTCATCAATGTAGAGAGGTTGATGTGTCAAACTTTTCTTTTTACAAACGGTTAATAAAAGTTAATTTTTTGACCAACCTAACGTGGATTTACGTTAAAGATAGCGTGAAATTACGTTTTGTCCGCAGTTAGCAAAACCTATATTTATTCTTGTAAAATTCTAATTTGATTCTATAGTTCGTCTCTTGGCACAATCAGCGGACACTATAACCATGTTATCATTCTTCTAACAGAAGAAGGGAAAAATGCTGAAAATCCTTGAAAAGAGTAAGCACCCGAATGCCGAAAAGGGAACTAGAGTAGGCGAAAATATTTATCTATGGAAAAAGTGTTTAATCCAAACATCGCGACTTTCGAAGACGGAGAACGTCGTGTAGAACTTGCTTCAAAGAAAGCAGAATTTCAAGTGAGCTCAAAGGTTATAACATCGCAGGATAAAGAGGCAATCCGTGTAGTTAATCTTCTTGGAGTCGATAATGTGCCTCCAGGGTTTAAGAAATGGCAGTTGCCTTTCGTAATGAAACCTTCACAACTTTTTATTTCTGTGGCAAACCCTGATGTGAGTGTACCTGAACATTCTCACGATGAAGGCAACGGCATTCGTTTCATCATCAGTGGTTCGATTTATTACAATGGAAAAGAATTAAAAGCCGGTGATTGGATGTTCATTCCAAAAGGCTCAAAGTATACTTTTAAAGTTGGTCCATTTGGCGCAAGCTTTTGCTATTGCTATGAATGTTGCTGTGGTGGAAAAGAGCTTGGCGTTAATTGGATTATTGACCCTGCACCTTTTCAAGCAAATAAGAATCAATATGGTGAGGTCTAAAAAATAATTTTTAATGAAAAGTCGACAAGTGCGCTTCATCCGGTTGGATTACATGGAGCGCTTTTTCCCGTCCATGCAAGAATAATTTAGTTTCAAAGTTTTTCGTGTAGCATTGACATGCTAAGAAAATCGTTGAAAATTTTGCATGAGAAATTATACCGGAGGGTTTTTAATAACGATTCAGTGAATTTAGTTTTGAGAAATAACTTTATTTTTTCGTTTTTTTCTATTGAACCTTTTTATGTATTAGCATATTTTAGAAAAACAGCGAATAAATGTTATGTCAAGAGATCTTAGATTAATTAATTGACGGTTAAACTGTCTTTTGTCATGGACGGAAAATGAATAATCTGTACTGGCCAATCGACCGCAAATTTCGCTTCATACATTTTTAAGAAATTCATGAAAGGTGATGAGTGAATTTTTCCATCAGATGGGTCGATGTAAATAATAGTAGTTTTTTGACCATCAATAGCTCCATAGATACCTACAATTAAAAGTGCATGAACTGTTCCACCGTATGGAGGATTAGCATCAATAGTAATGGATAATGGTCCAAAGTCTCTAATAAACTCTGACCATCCCTCAATGCTTGGATCAAGCTGTCTTTCTATCTCTATACCTGCTTTTTTATATAATTCTATCTCATCTTGGATAAGAATGCCGGCAGTATCACTTCGATCATACAGTTTTTTAAATTTATCGCCATATCTCTGAAGAACCATTTGAGGTGTGAGGAGTTGCTGTTCCTTCCATGATTCCATCATTGTAAGAACTGTTGCCCAACAAGCAAATTGATGTTTCTGTTTGAGTGGGTATACGAAGCCCTTAACAGCGTCTGAAACACAAGAGTCATTTGGTAAAGTACACGAAGGGATAGAAATACTTATCTCTGGGTTTTGGCAACCAACAATCAGTAAGAAGATAACAAAAATTGTAAATCGCATACAAGGTTATTGCGACAGAGAATTTTGTAATCGATCAATCGATTCAATAATCACGCTCGAGTCTTGTGTTATTTCAAGATTTTTGACAATTGTTCCGCCCTTTTCCTTCGAAATCGTAACACTGGCTTTAAACCTTTCTAATTCGGTCATCTTTAATGCAAGAGTGTCTAGTAAGTTTTGATATCGTTCTTTTATTTTATCATCACATGGATCACTGTTATAGGCGTAAAAACTAGCCTTCAAAATATTTTCCATACGAATATTATCTTGATTTAATTGTTCTCGTAGTTGTTGCACCTTTCTTTTGAAATTCATATCAGCATTCAAAAGATTAGGCTCGGATTTTTGCAATTCATCAATAGTTGCCAAACTGGCTTTTGCTGACACATCATAATCAGAAACGAATCCAGGAAAAGCTTTTGTGGGATCCTTAAATACCGTCAACGGTTTTGAGTTATCCTGTCCGCAGTACACGGTTTTTGTTTCATTATTGGTAAGCATGAAGATAATTGCTAATGCAGAAATAGCAAGCACAACAATCGCAGTGATGATTACCTTAGTATTCATTGCAAAAAATAACTATAGAAAGATAATATAAAAAAGTAAAAAAAGTTAATTAAAATATATAGAATTTGTTTTATTGTCAAAGCATATATCTTATACATATACTAATATCTTCTCTATCTTATTATTAGCATTATATATCAAACTGTTTAAAACATGGTTTGGATTTGTTACTTTTGATCTACAAACATTCATTCGTTTTAATTATCTAATTAATTTTCAAATTTATTAGATATAGCGCTGTAAAGATTCAAAAATTTATGGGTTATGCAGATTTGCAAATAACAATGACTTATTTATGATCATTAACTGTTGAAGATTTAGGAAAAGATATCAATAAACTTTTGCTTGATATTGCAAATAGATTTTTCGGCAACTTTACGAATGCCAAAGATTGACATAGCACACAAAACAAGAGAACTAAAGCAATATATCTCCCAATTCGAAACTGCAACATTTGTAATCAATTATTACTATGCTTTAAACACTCATACAAGAACCAACAGTGAATTGCTAACACTGTATTCTCCACTACGTCAAACCCTGTATCTGCTGTCACTATTTTTATCAACTGAACCAAGTGAAAATAAAATATTTGATTTAGTAACTGGCGACTCAAAGAAAATTGAAAAGCTTTTGAATGAAATAGAAGATGGCTATAGGTATAACTACACCGAAGATTTATCGAGCAATCAACTGAATGAAGAACTTATCAAAAACCACTTAATGGTTTCAAATCAAACATTTCTTAACTATTTTGTAAATGGTGAGTTAAACTATATTGAACAAGGAGTTGATAAAATAGAAAAAACTTTTACACAATTCAATTCGCATATTTTAGAAAAAACTGGATTGTACTTGCAAGATTATCTAGACTTTTATGAAATAACAGAATTCATTGACCAGCGAAAATTAGAGCAATTTCTGGAAAAAGCACATACGCCTGAAACCCACAAAATAATCAACGATAAACCTAACAAGAACATAAGCAAAGATGAGTTTGCTCGATTATTTGAGATCATTGATAATGCACTTAACACTCTCCCAATACCGATAGATTTACTATACGAATTTATGCCAAAAGAAAAAGTGGATAAACTCCTAAAATTCTTTAGCTGTCATCGGTACTCATTGGAGAGTGATCTTTCATTTATAGATGAATGCTTATTAATGCAAAAGCCAATTGTATGGATATCTGATAAGTTTGTTATTATGCCTTGTCAAAAGCAGCTATTACAAGCAATTTATAATTTCCTATTTGACTTATCAAAATCATATAAAAATAATGAAAGAAAAATCTATGAAAAAAGGGAACTAGTTCATGAAGAAAAAACATTCGATTTATTTAATGACTTCTTTAGCGGCGAAGCTAAAATCTTTAAAAACTATTTTGTAGACAATAAGGAAAAAGAACTTTTGCTATATCGGCTTAAAGAACCAATGAAGCATATCGTATTTAAAATCAGTTATCAACACCCTATCTTTTTCAGGATGATTTCTGTTGTTTTTTGTAATTGATTATTATTTCAGGAGTTTTTAATTTTAGAGCTTTGTGAAAGGCTTGCTCAAAACCAGTAAGCCGCTCAACTTTTCGTTCAATATTTCTCTCGTTCTTAAATCCTAAACCCGTTTGATATAAACGATCAAAAAAGAAAATGAACATCTGGCGAAGAATAAAAAAGAGAATTATTGAGATTACAATTCCGAATAAAGATATCTTTTTGCATTAAAAAATAACTAGCCAATTCTAATTCATCAAAACAAATTAACCTTTTATGCAATTTCTCTCTACTGGTTAAATAACTAATCAATTCGCCATAAAAATTATCTTTTCTTTTAAGTGTAATCAGGAAGGTTTCCAAATCTTCTATTCCTACAGACCATGGATATTTTTCATCGTTATTTACTTTTAGAAGCAAACCTAAGTCACATTGAATTTGTCCAAATCTTTCCGTAGTTACAATTATTGAAAAAATAAAATGATATTTATTTGTATTAATGATCTCAATTAGTTTTCCCTTATTGCTCTT